>Ga0155662_1007_pt1 | contig 22882 bp, 22 predicted proteins | sample RifCSPlowO2_01_FD_107319 | JGI IMG/M metagenome (GOLD analysis project Ga0155662, IMG submission 107319) | Elusimicrobia bacterium RIFCSPLOWO2_01_FULL_54_10
GCCGCGATGAAGCCTACCGCAGCAAATCAGTGGGTGTCTGCCTCTGTTTTCCCGATCTCTATGAAACCGGCTTTGCCAATGCCGGCATTGAAATTCTTTACCGCGTCATCAACCGCCGGGATGATTCCTATGCAGAGCGGGCTTATGCTGCCGATTCAGACCTGGCTGCAGCCTTGCGGGGTCGGGGATGGCCTCTCTTTTCCCTGGAAACCCGCACGCCTCTCAAGGATTTCGATATCGTGGGATTTGGCCTGCCATATGAGCTTTGTTTCACCAATGTCTTGGAAATGCTGGATTTGGGCGGCATTCCTTTGAAGGCCCACGAACGGGGGAAGGAAGACCCGCTCATCATTGGCGGCGGCCCCTGCGTCATCAATCCGGAACCGCTTGCTGATTTTTTTGACGGCTTTGTGATTGGAGACGGGGAAGAAATTTTTGGGGAGATCATTGCCTGCATGAAGGCCTGGAAAGGGAGCGGGGCTTCAAGAACAGAGCTGCTCAAATCCCTGGCCCGCATTGAAGGATTTTATGTTCCTTCACTTTATGCCGTGGAGTACTTTCCGGACGGCCGGGTGCGGTCTGTGACGCCCACGGCCGAAGGCGTTCCCGCATCGGTGGCTTACCGGAGGTCTTCATTGGAGGCCATGGAAGCGCCCGTGGTGCCGTTTGTGCAGACCGTGCATGACCGGCTGAATGTTGAAATCCAGAGAGGCTGTCCCTGGCGCTGCCGGTTTTGCCAGGCGGGGTTTTCATACCGGCCTTACCGGGAACGGAGCAAAGAAGATCTGCTGCAAATTGTGGAACACGGGCTCAAGCACACGGGCTATGACGCCGTCACCCTGGCTGGGCTTTCCGCGGCGGACCACACGGAAATTGTGCCCTTGCTGCAGGAGCTTTCTGATAAATTTTCTTTACGGAGGGTTTCCATTGGACTTCCTTCCACGCGCGCAGACCGCTTCACCTTGGCTGTGGCTGAAATTCTGCATTCTGTGCGGAGACAATCCCTGACTTTTGCCCCGGAAGGCGGGACGGAGCGGATGCGCCGCGTGATCCGCAAAGAACTGCAGGAGTCCGAAATCCGCCAAACCCTGAGCACGGCGCGGGAGCACGGCTGGAAGAGCGTGAAACTCTATTTTATGTACGGCTTGCCAACGGAAACCCAGGAGGATTTGGACGGCATTGTTCATCTTGTTTCCGATTCGGTCAAGCAAAACCGGGGACTTGCGTTAACACTGACTCTCTCGCCTTTTGTCCCCAAACCGCACACGCCGTTTCAGTGGCATCCCATGGACACCTTGGATGTCCACCGCAAGAAACTGCAGGACTTGCGCAAGCGTCTTGCGGCGTCCATCCGCGCCCACGGTCTGGAGCAGATCGTGGTTGAAGGCGTGTTGTCCCGGGGCGACCGCCGCTGCGGGGCGCTTCTTGAATATGCCTGGCGCACGGGCTCCAAGTTTGACGAATGGAGCGAGCGCTTCCATTTTAATGTCTGGCAGAAAGCGTTTGCTGAAACTGGCTTGACGCCTGAATTCTTCAGCCAAAGGGTACGCACGCAGGACGAAGTGCTTCCCTGGGACCACATCCAGGGCGGGCCGGACAAGCGCGCACTTTGGAATGACTACCAGACGGCGCTCAAACAGGCCCAGGAATCCCTCCCGGAGAAGCCGCACTTAAAGGAGCGCCCGACGGTGGCGCCGTCCCGCCCGGTGGTTCTCACCTCTGAAAAGCCCGTTCAGCGCCTTCGCTTCCGTCTGAGCCGCCACGGCGATGTGCGCTTCTTGTCTCATTTGGAGCAGATTGAGATGATCCGCAGAATGGTACGCCGTGCGGAACTGCCTGTGGCGTTCACGTCGGGGTTTCATCCGCAAATGAAAGCCTCTTTTGGCCCAGCCATTTCTGTGGGCTATGAGTCTGAATGCGAACTGTTCGACATCGAGCTCACCCAGAGGCTGGAGCCCGGCCAGGCGTTTGAGAAACTCTCCCAGGAAGCCCCCGAAGGATTTTCCGTGCTGAAGGCTTCCCGCGTGCCTCTCTTTTTCCCGTCTTTGGAATCTTTGCTTAACCGCGTGGAATACCGTGTGCGGGTTCCTCAAGATTTCTTGCATGCAGGCGGAGCGGATTTGCCGGCCGGACTCGAGGAATTTCTGGCCCGTAAAGAACTCACGCTGGAAAAAATAAGAAAGAAGGGGACCGCCGCCGAGACGACGGTCAAAATTGATTTGCATCCGCTCATTCTCGGAGCGGAATGGATCATGGAAGAAAGCTCGCCCGTGTTGCGCTTGACCCTCCGTTTTGGACCGGGCAAGAACGCAAAGCCGGAAAAAATCGCCCAGCTCTTGTTGAGTTTGAAGGATGAGGACACGGCTCGTCTGGCGGTGGAACGCAAGGCCTTCTGGATTGAGAAGCCGGACGGTACCTTGACGGAACCCTGATCAATGATTTTATTACTACTGAGAGGTGCATCATGAAACAAGAAATTTTGGCAAGCTGCGCGGCAGACGAAACACGGGTGGCCGTCATTGAAGACGGAAAACTCGTTGAAATCGGGATTGAGCGCAAGGAAACCGAAAAGGTCGTTGGAAACATCTATAAGGGGAAAGTGGAAAACGTGCTGCCGGGCATTTCCAGCGCGTTTGTCAATATCGGGCTGCCCAAAAACGCCTATCTCTACATTTCCGACGTGATCGACCAGAAAGATCCGGAGGAGCACCCGCCGCAGCACCATCATAAGACTCACCAGCACATTGAACAGATGCTTAAAAAGGGCGAAGTGGTGACGGTGCAGGTGGCCAAAGAAGCCATCGGGACCAAGGGTGTCAAGGTCACCATGGACATTTCCCTGCCCGGGCGGTTCATTGTCTATCTACCTTTTCAGACGTCCATCGGCATTTCCAAAAACATCGAGGAAGAAGCCGAACGCCGGCGCTTGAAAAACATGCTGGACGCCAACCGGCCCAAGCGGGGCGGGTTCATTGCCCGTACCGAAGCCGAAGGCATCGACGAAAAGGATTTAAAGCGCGAAATCCGCTATCTGACGCGCCTGTGGGAGAACATCCAGCGGCGCCAGCAAAGCGGGGCGGTTCCTTCCATGCTTCACCGCGACCTGGGGCTCACCTTCCAAACCGTGCGCGACATTTTATCCGAAAATACCGTCGTATTCATGATTGATTCCAAGCATGAACAGCACGAGGTCCAGGATTTCGTCCAGATGCTCTCCCCGGAACTGGCCGACCGCGTAAAGCTTTTTGACAGCAAAACTCCCATCTTTGAGGCATTCAAAATTGAAAAAGAGTTGGAAAAGGTGCTCCAGTCAAAAATTTCTCTCCCGTCGGGCGGCACTATCGTCATCCAGGAAGCGGAATCCTTGTGCGCCATCGACGTGAACACGGGGAAATTCACGGGCAAGGAGTCGCAGGAAGAAACTGTGACGCTGACCAACATTGAGGCGGCGGATGAAGTGGCGCGCCAGCTCCGTCTTCGCAACATCGGCGGCATCATCGTGATCGACTTCATCGACATGCGCAAAGCCCGCAACCGCCAGAAAGTGGTGGAAGCGCTCCACCGCGCCACCTCGCGCGACCGGGCCAAAATCAAGATTCTGCCCATCACACGCCTGGGGCTGGTGGAAATGACCCGCGAGAGAAAAAGGGAATCGCTTCTGTCCTCGCTTTGCCGCATCTGCACGGAGTGCGACGGCAAGGGGATGGTGCTTTCGGAAGAATCCCTCATGATCAAAGTGAAAAAGGAAATCATGGGCCTCACGCGCGGCAGGCAGGACGGTCACCTGAAGCTGGTGCTCAATACTGAAGCGTTCCCCTATTTCTCGGAAAGAAAGTCGGCGATGGAAAAGACCATCCAGAGATCCCTGGATGTTTCGAAAGACGATACATTGTCCCTTGAAGATTATAAAATTATTGTGGAATAGCCATGATTCACTCCACCGCCATCATCGGACCCAAGGTTAAGCTCGCCCCCGGCGTTTCCGTGGGGGCTTTTGCCATTTTAGACGGTGAAATCACGGTGGGCGCGGGAACCAAAATCGGCCCGCACAGCGTGATTGAAGGCTGGACGGACATCGGGCAGGACAACGAAATCGGCGTGGGCGCGGTGATCGGCCTGGAGCCCCAGGACTTCACCTATAAAGGCGAGAAGTCTTTTGTAAAAATCGGAGACAGGAATAAAATCCGGGAATACGCACAAATCCACAGAGGCGCAGGCGAGGGCAGTCTTACCAGCGTAGGCAACGACAATTATATTCTGGGCTTCTCCCATATCGCTCATAACTGCAAGGTTGGAAGCCACATCATTTTGGCCAACGGAGCGCTTCTGGCGGGGCATGCCGTTGTGGAAGACTTTGCTTATGTTTCAGGACTGTGTTTGGTTCACCAGTTTGCGCGCCTGGGCAAATATTCGATGATGAGGGGAGGGGCCAGAGTATCTCTGGATGTTCCGCCGTACTGCATGGCGGACGATGCCAATTCCCTGCGCGGTTTAAATACCATTGGGCTTGAGCGGCGCGGTTTTTCGCCTCAAGTGATTCGCGAGATCAAGAAAGTTTACAAGCAGGTTTTTGGAGGAGCCAAGCCGCTCAGCGATGAGGTGGACGCGCTTCTTGCAGACAGCTTGTCGCCGGAAGTCAAATATTTTGTCCAGTTCATCAAAGATTCAGAACGCGGAGTCTGCCGTCCGCAGAAGATTTAAGAATTTTTCCCTGAAATAATCGTTCTCAAACAATCCTCCTGCCAATTCCACAGGCAGATTCTTCTCTCCAAGTTTCTCCCATATTGATATCACCAAGAAGACCAAATGCGAATGCGCTTCAGCAATGAGGTGCCGGCATTTGGAGTCTCCGGCGGAAGCCTTTTTGATCACCTCCGGGGCCAAAGCCGCAGTTTTCTGAACAGAAATGGTTCCTGATTTTTCAAGAATCTGCTTCATGTAATTTTTCCCTATCCAATAGCCAGAGCCCTCGTCACCTTTCTTTGGGCCATGCCCTCCTGCCCGCGCAATCTTTCCGTTGCGGCCGCGCCCTAATGCAATGGAGCCCGTTCCAGCCAAAAGCAGTATGCCGTGACTGCCTTTGAACTTCCCATCATGCGCCAGCTCGATGTCTGACATCACCGTCACCTTTGCAGCGAGGTGTCTTGTCCTCTGGTAAAGCCATTTCCGCTCTGCTTTGGACCAAATGCTTTTGGCACCAATGACAAGATGGGGCAAATCCTTAATCTTCCATTTCTTGAGAACTTTGCCGATAGTTTTGTGGAGAAGCGGAAGGGGCTTGGATTTTTTCAGGGACATGTGGCCAGGGCAGGTGATTTTTGTTTTGGACCCTCCGTAATCGACGGTGATTTTACGGATCAACGGGAGAAAAGCTTCTTAAAGATAGAGTCCATCTGGCAGGCGCGCCAGCCGAAGCAGGTCAGGCACGATGCGTTTTTATGCACGAGGCTTTCATCATAAGAATCGCGCAAAAGCGCCACAATGGCTTCCCGGCTCCTCACCTGCACTCCGTCCAGAAGCTGTTTATTGGAGGGATAAAGGTGCGCATCGAAACAGAAGAGCAAGGTAGTATCAAAATCCCCAACGCGGGATTGGATCTCCATAATCTCCTCAGACGTTGGCTCAATTCCCACGACCTTCACTTCGGGTTTCAAACCCAGTTTCTTGAAGTGTGACAACACATACTTTTTTTCGTCGCACACGCGCTTTTCGATCATGATTTTTTGGGCCAAGGACGAAAATTGCGGGAAGACCACAAGCAGCTTCCTTCTTTTCCATTCCTTGACGCTGCGTTTGACGGGGTTGCGGAAGAAGGTGACAGCCTCATCGCAAATTTTGTCAGCCAGGGCTATTCCCTGCCGTTCAGCCTTGGGCGCCCCGCCTTCAAAGCGCTTTTTGCGCTTGTTTATGAGCTCTTCAATCCGTTCATAGCTTTCTTCCAACTCTCTTAAAGGCAGGGTTTTGGATTTGTAGGCACCGAACAAGGCTTGATAGACCTGCTTTTGCAGGTTCATATCGTGGCAGACAAGCAGGATGTCATGGCCCGCTTGAGTGGCGCGGATGCCTGCCTGGTCAATGGGGCTCACCGCCTTGATGGCGCCCATTTCAAGATCGTCGCTAAAGATCACGCCCTTGTAACCATAATTTTTTCGGAGGCGCTCATGCACAATCTTGCGGGAAAATGTGGCAATCATGTTGGGTTCAGGGTCAAGGTTAGGGTAATAAGGATGCGATGTCATGACAGAATCGACGCCGACCTCCAGAGCTTTCAAGAACGGTTTCAAATGCACGGCTTCCATTTCTTCCCATGTGGACTGGATGATCGGAAGGCCCAGATGGGCATCCACGGGGGCGTGTCCCTTGCCGGGGAAGTGCTTGGGACAGGTAGAAACTCCACCCTTTTGCATGGCTGTAATGCGTGCCGCGCCCATCTCGGCCACCAGCTTCCAATCTTTGCCGTAGGAGCGGATCCCGATGTTGGGGCTGTAAGAATCCGTCAAAACATCCAGGCAGGGACCTAAATTAACATCCACCCCGAGCCTGCGGAGCTCCTTGGCTTCTATGGCGCCTTGCTTGCGGGCATATTCGATTTTTCCGGTTTTTCCAAAAGCCAAGTTGTCCGGAAAAACAGTGATGCCGTCCCTGAACATGACAACGCGCCCGCCTTCGTGGTCTGCGGTCACCAGGATCTTCCTCTCGAGAGCGTCCTCAAGGTCCGTGATCATTTTTTTGAGCTGGGTGGGGGATTCGAAGTTGATGCGGTAGAAAATAATTCCGCCCGCGCGGAGGTCCTTGAAGTGCCTGACGATTTCGGGGGTTACTTTTGTGCCCGGCACTCCGATGGTGAGTTTTTGGCCGACAAGAGTTTCCAAATCCATCGCCGTCATTCTATCATATATGCGTTTTTGCTAGAATCACTCGCAATGGAGCTTGCGGGCTGGTTTGGCGGGCAGAGCAATCTTACCTGGCAGGATTACTCTGTTTTGATTAGCCTCATCGGTTTTTCTCTCTTTCTCGGCATCTATCTCGGCCGTGATGAAAAGGACACACGCGACTTTTTTCTGGGAGGGCGGCGCATCCCCTGGTGGGCCGCCATGCTTTCCTTTGTGGCCACAGAAATCAGCGCGGTCACCATCATCTCGGTTCCCGCCACGGCATACTCCGAAAACTGGCAATATGCGCAGTTCTTTGTGGGCTCGTTCCTGGCCCGCATGGTGATTGCCTTCATTTTCATCCCGGCGTTTTTCAAATATAACTGCACTTCCATCTATGAATTTCTCCGACACCGCTTTGGCCCCGAATCCCAATATGCCGGTTCCGTCTTGTTTTTCATCACCCGCCTTTTTGCTTCGGGCGTGCGGCTCATGGCCGCTTGCCTGGCCGTGAGCGTGCTCGTGGGCTGGCACATGATTCCCACCATCATTTTCTTTTCCATCATCGCCATGGTTTACATCACCTGGGGCGGGATCAAGGCTGTTATCTGGACCAATGTGCTCCAAGCCGTCATCTTCATCGTGGGCGGCTTGACCGCCATCATTTTCATTTATTCCCGGATACCTGGCGGAATGGAGACAGTGCTAAATACCGCCAACGCGGCTGGCCGCCTCAATATTTTCAATTGGGGGCCTTCGATGGGAGATTCCGGCGTGGCCCTCTATTTCAAGAACGCCATCCAGGACCCGAATATTTTTTGGATCGCCACTTTGAACGGTCTCTTCGGCTCCATGGCGGCGTTTGGCACGGACCAGGAGTTGATGCAAAGGCTTCTCACGGTGGAAACCCGCCGCGAGAGCCAAAAAACCATGCTGGTCACTCCGTTGGGAAGTTTCCTTGTTCTCATGATCTATTTATCGATTGGAACATTGCTCTATGTGTTTTATTCCCAGGGCGCCGCCGTGCCGCCGGAGAAATTGGACAAGGTCTTTCCCTACTTCATTTCCAATGAAATGCCCGCATTTATGCGAGGGTTGCTTCTCTCAGCCATTGTCTTGGCCAGCATCGATTCTCCCTTGGGGTCGCTTTCATCCTCTTTTGTGACAGACATTTACCGCCCTCTGATTGCCAAGGCGCGCGAGGAAGCCCACTATCTTTTTGTGTCGCGTGTGAGCGTGGTGGTTTTTGGCGTGATTCTGGCATTCATTGCTTACTTTTTCAGCCATTTTGAGAAAATCCTCTGGCTGGCCTTCAAGATTGGCAGCGTTACCTATGGCTCACTGCTCGGAGTGTTCCTGCTCGGTCTTCTTACGCGCCGCAAGGTGAACCGCGCCAATATTTTCGCCATGGGCGGCACGGCCGTGGCCATGCTGGTTTTATTGATTTTAAGCGAAAAGAAAATTATCCCGATCGGCTGGACCTATCTGCTTCTGATTGGAACCGCATCAACCTTCGGCATCGGCTGGATCTTCGGAACGAATGAAAAAGATCAAATACCAGAACCTGCTCACTGAGAAATCCAATCCCTCCTCACAGGGGATCGACCGGCTTTCCATCGAAGAAGCCGTTGATCTCATGAACCGGGAGGATGCTGGCATTGCCCCGGCCATCCGCAAGGAATCTAAAAATATTTCGAAAGGCATCCGCCTGATTGTGGAATCCCTCAAGTCAGGAGGAAAGATTATATTTATCGGTGCGGGCGCCAGCGGCCGTCTGGGAGTCTTGGAATCGGCGGAATTGCCGCCCACATTCAGCACCCCGCCCGTTCTGGCGCAAGCTATCATGGCAGGGGGCAAAAGATCGGTTTTCAAGTCGAAGGAAGGCGCGGAAGACGATTCTACAAAAGCCAGGACTGAGATCAGGAAACGGGCTCGGCGCGGCGATACAGTCATCGGGATAGCGGCAAGCGGAGTAACACCCTTTGCCCAGGCCGGCATGACAGAAGCCAAGCGGCTTGGAGCCAAAACCATTTTTGTTACCTGTAATTTGGTTCACATTTCTAAAAACTGCGCGGATGTGGTCATTGCGCCTCAGGTGGGGCCTGAGATCATCACGGGCTCCACGCGCCTCAAGTCCGGCACGGCGACTAAAATGGTTTTGAACATGCTCACCACCCTTTCCATGGTTCAGATGGGGAAAGTTTATGGAAACCGAATGGTGGACCTGGCCCCAAGATCGCATAAGTTGCGCGAACGGGGTATCCGCCTGGTCCAGGAATTCACGGGGCTTTCAAGACCAGGCGCCGAGAAAGCCTTTAAAGATGCCAAGGGCGAAGTGAAAACCGCCATCGTGATGCGAAAAATGAATCTGAAGTTCGAACAGGCAAAAACTCTTTTAAAATCCTCTCAGGGATTTTTGCGGCTGGCTCTCAATTCATCTAAATGAGCGGTCTCGCGCTCGGGATCATGTCCGGCACTTCTGGAGATGGGGTTTCCCTGGCTCTGGCCCGCTTCTCGGCCCGCTCATACAGACTCCTCAAGTATAAGACTTACCCTTATCCCAACGATATCGCCAAGACTGTCCTAAATCCCGACTCTCTTTCTGTCTCCGAGCTTTCTTCTCTCAATTTCAGACTTGGGAAAATCTATGGAGAGTGCGCAATAAGATTTTTGAAAGAAAACAGGATCCACTCTTCAAAGGTCGCTGTAATCGGCAGTCATGGCCAAACACTTCTGCATGCACCCAAGGAAAAAATACCCTCGACTCTTCAGAGCGGGGAGAGTTCAGTCCTCGCGGAAATGACCGGAATTACGGTCGTCTCCAATTTTAGGGAAAGGGATATCGCTGCGGGCGGCGAGGGGGCACCGCTCATACCGCATTTTGATCTTGAGTTCTTTGGACACGGGAAGACTCGCAGCCTGCTCAATCTGGGGGGCATGGCCAATATCACGGTCGTTAAAAACAAACGGATCATTTCTGCCTTTGATACTGGCCCGGGCAATTGTTTAATGGATTATAAAGTAAATCAGATGACTCGCGGCCGGAAGGGCTACGACAAAAGCGGGGTACGGGCAAAAACGGGAACCATCGATATGGGGCTTGTCCAAAAAATGGCTGCTCACCCTTATTTTTTGAGGAAGCCGCCCAAATCCACTGGCCGGGAGATTTTCAATTCTCGTTTCATCCCCAAGCATGCCAACCTGGCCACGCTGACTTACTTTACGGCCTATACGGTTTGGCGCGCACATCTCGATTTTGTTAAGGAACAGCCTCACGAAATCATCGTGAGCGGAGGCGGAGCTTGCAATGAAACATTGATGGAACATCTCCAATGCATGTTCAGTCCTACGCCGGTCGTTTCCATAGAGTGCTACGGCATCTCGCCCCAAGCCAAGGAACCTTTGGCCTTTGCGTACTTTGCCTGGCAGGCGATTAGCGGAAAAATAAACCACGCGCCGCAAGGCACGGGAGCCCGGGGCTCGAGGATCTTGGGTAAGATCACCCCTGGAGCCAATTTTAAAGGAGTCCGATGAAACGAGCCATCTTCATTTCCGTTCTCATGCTTTCAAGCCAAGCCCTCTGGGCCAAGGTAATGCTTGGCATTGATGTCCTCGAAAAAAATAAATTTGATCTCCTGGAGGGGAAATCCGTGGGTCTTATCACCAACCACACGGGAGTCAACGGCCAGGGGAAATCCACGATCGATATTTTATCCAAGGCTCCGGGAGTTAAATTGGTAAAACTTTTTTCTCCGGAGCATGGAATCAGGGGAGACGCTCTGCATGGCCAGACGGTGGTGGATGGGAAAGATCCCGTGAGCGGGCTTTCCGTGCTCAGCCTCTATGGCAGGACGCAAAGGCCGACGCCAGAGATGCTCAATGGAATTGATGTTTTGGTCTTTGACATTCAAGACATCGGCACACGCTTCTATACCTACACCACTACTCTGGCCTATGCCTTGGAGGAAGCGGCCAAGGCCGGGATTGAATTCATCGTCTTGGATCGGCCCAACCCCATTACGGGTTCCATTGTGGAAGGCGAGCCTCTGGACGATTCCATCAATCACTTTACGGCCTATCTCCGGGTGCCCGTGCGGCACGGCATGACGGTGGGCGAGCTGGCCAATTGGCATTGCAAAACGAAAGGGTTGAAGGTTAAACTCACAGTGGTGATGATGCAAGGCTGGCAGCGCGAAATGTGGTGGGAAAACACGGGCTTAAAATTCCGCCCGACCTCGCCCAATATTCGCACTGTGACGGCGGCAACGCTTTATCCCGGGATCGGAGGCTTTGAGGCTACCAATCTTTCCGTGGGGCGCGGCACGTCTCGTCCCTTTGAGGTCTTTGGCGCCCCATGGCTCAACGCCAAGGTCCTGGTTTCCCGCTTAAGCTTCTTCCGCACGCCCGGATTTGAATTTCAATCCGCAGATTTTAAGCCCAAATCTGATCTCTATGCGGGCGAGGAATGCCAGGGTATCAAGGTGATTTTGAAGGACAGAGAAGCGGCCCGTCCTGTGGATCTTTTTGTTGTGATCTTCACCGCGCTTCAGGAGCTTCACCCCAAGAAATTCAAAGCGAGGTGGGATGAGATGCCCCGCATCACAGGATCCGACCGCTTTGAGGACATGCTGGAGAGGGGACAGTCGGCAGAAACCATCAACACTCAATGGCGGGATGAAGCACAGAAGTTTATCGAGAAAAGAAAGGAATATCTTCTTTACGGCGTCGACGATGAAGAGGAAGAAGTAGTAACTGAGTAGTTAGATTACCAGAGGATTTTGGCGAGGCGCTCCAGAGCGGCAGCAATGCGCTCTTTGGGGACGGTCAAGGCAAAGCGGATGTAACCTTCCCCGTGCTTGCCGAGTGCAGAGCCCGGAATAGTGACGAGAGACGCTTCTTCAATCAATTTTTCTACAGTTTCAACTGACGAATATCCTTTCGGAGTCTGCACCCAGACATAAAATGAAGCTTCTGGTACACTCAGCTTCCATCCTAATTTTTCCAGCCCCCCGCAAAGCAAATCCCGCCGTTCCTTGTAGAGTTGCCGCATATCAGAAACACAAGTTTGCGGGCCATTGAGGGCAGCTACGCCCGCCATCTGAACGGCTTCAAAAGCCCCAGAATCAAAATTCTCCTTTGTTTTGCCCAATGCGCTGACAATTTCCGCGTTGCCGCAGAACCAACCCAGGCGCCAACCCGTCATGTTGTAGGTTTTGGAGAATGAATGATATTCCACGCCCACATCCGCTGCACCCGGAACGGACAGAAATGAGATGGGGGGTTTCCCAAAATAGATCTCGGAATAGGCCGCGTCGTGTAAAATGACGAACTTGTATTTCTTTGCCAGGCGGATTGCCTTTGCAAAGAACGCTTCGTCCGCCACAGCTGCCGTAGGGTTGCTGGGGGAATTTAAGAAAAGGATTTTGGTTTTCTTTAAAATAGATGCAGGAACTGCGTCCAAGTCAGGGAGAAATCCGTTCTTGTCTTTGAGCGGAAGCGCATAGGGCTTGCCGTCTGTAAAAACGGTGCTTGTGAAATAAACCGGATAGCCCGGGTTGGGCATGAGCACGATGTCGCCCGGGTTGACCAGCGCCAGGTGCGCATGCGAAATGCCGTCCTTGGAGCCGATACAGGCGCGAATTTGCGTGTCGGGATTTAAGCTCACATGGAACCGCGAATCCATCCACTTGGCCACTGCTTTGCGGAAATCCGCCAGTCCGGCATCGAAAGGATAGTGATGGAACTTGGGGTTGTCCAGAGCGGCCTTGGCCGCTTCCACAATATGTTTGGGCGTGGGCTGATCAGGATCTCCCACTCCGAAGGAAATGACATCTTTGCCCTCTGCGATGGCTTTCTTCTTCTTCCGGTCGATTTCGGCGAACGGATAGGGTGGAAGTTTCGCAAACCTGCGGCTGAAATTAAGACCCATGGAATTTTTTCCCCTTGAACAGGACCCACCATATGCCCCAAATGAGCGCGATCGTGAGGATAAAAGCAATGGAATTTCCGATGAACCCCTCAAAAATTCCCATTTCATAGGGATACCCCACCCAGCCAAAATCAGAGAGTGTTTTGCCGGTGAAAAGAACCTGCAGGGCCGGCATCACTTTGGCGAAAAAACCGCCCTCAAAAACCAGCAGGGTCCAGAGAAGCCAAAACAGGGCGCCAACGGAAAAAATGACGATCACGACCATGGCCGCCAAATGGACGGGATCATAAATGGGTTCATTGGCATTATCTTCGTCAGAGAAAAATCCCAGAAGAGTTTTCCAAAGATGTTTGATGGAGGTCATGAACTTTTTACAACGGTGTTTCTCAAAACGCCGATGCCTTCAATGCTTACATCCACCATGTCTCCCGGCTGCATGGGGCCGATGCCGGGCGGAGTGCCGGTGGTGATCACGTCGCCAGGCTCGAGCGTCATGATCTGCGAAATATATGAAACCAAATGCGGAACGTTGAAAATCATGTCCGAGGTGTTTCCTTTTTGCTTCAGGTGGCCGTTCAAGTAGCACTCAATCGTGAGTTTTGACGGGTCTAAGTCCGTCACAATCCAGGGGCCGATGGGACAGAAAGTATCAAATCCTTTGGCCCGAATCCACTGGCTGTCTTTTCTTTGCAGGTCGCGGGCTGTGACATCGTTGCAGCAGGTGTAGCCCAGAACATAATCCAGGGCATGGTCTTTGGACACATTTTTTGCGGTTTTCCCGATGACCAGGGCCAGTTCCGCCTCATGGTCCACCTGGGAGGACATGGCGGGATATTGAATGGCATCCTGCGAGCCGATGACGGCGGACGGCGGTTTCATGAAGAACAACGGTTCGGGCGGCAGTTCGCGTCCCATTTCCTGGGCGTGAGCCTTGTAGTTGACGCCCACGGCGATGATCTTGCCTGGATGAACGGGCGCGAGGAGCCGGACACCGGCAAGAGGGATCGGATCATCTTCCGTTTCGTAAGTTCCAAATGGATTTGGGGAAATGGGGGTGATGTGGTGGCGGTCCACGATGCCGTATTGAGGCTCGCCGTGTTGCTCAAAGCGGACGAAGATCATCCCCAGAGGACATCTTTCATGGTGTAAAGACCCGGCTTTTTGCCAGCAACCCACTTGGCGGCGGCCAGAGCACCGGCGGCAAAGGCGTCCCGCGAATGGGCGATGTGTTTGAGCTCGAGTTGCTCTCCGCCCGTTGAGAGGGTCACCGTGTGCTCGCCAACGACCTCGCCTTCCCGGATGGATTTGATCTCAACTTTGTGCGGGATCTGCTCAGCCAATGCCAGGGCGGTCCCGGAAGGGGCGTCCTTTTTATGGACATGGTGCGTCTCGGATATGTCAATCTTATAACCCCCCAAGATTTTGGCCGCTTCATTCACCAGGCGGAGCATCAGGTTCACGCCCAGGCTCATGTTGGGGGAGAAAACAATGGACATCTTCTTTGAAAAATCCTTGATCCAGCCTTTTTCCTTATCGGAAAAGCCCGTGGTGCCGATCACAACGCCCGTGTTCTTCCAGCCAGAGAGGATTTCGAGATTGGCGATGGTTGCCGCAGGGATGGTAAAGTCGATGGCGGCCTGCGCGCGGCCTTTCAGGGCCTGCAAGTCTGAAGTGATGGGAACGCCGCCGGGCGTCTTCTTGCCAAGAGCGGCGTGCTTGGCGGATTCCAATGCGCCGACAACATCCAATGATTTATCTTTGGCGGCGAGACCGAGGATTTGCGAGCCCATGCGACCCGAGGCTCCCAATACGATTATTTTGGTCATCGCGCTTTTCTTAGCCCGTATGTCTTGATGGCGCGCAGAAGCAGCGCCTTATTCTCCGGTCTTAATTGGCACATGGGGAGGCGCATTTCTCCCGAGCACAACTTCAAATGTTCCATGGCGGTTTTGACAGGCGCGGGATTGGTCTCCACAAAAAGCGCGCGCACAAGAGGGAATGCCTTGGAAGCAAGGCGGCGGGCCTTGGCCCAATCTCCGCCGAGCGCGGAGGTGCAAAGCTCCTGCACATCCTTGGGGGCGATATTGGCCAGAACCGAAATGACGCCCCGGCCGCCCACGGCCAGCACGGGAAGCGTGAGAGAATCATCACCGGAAAGTAGCGTGAAGTCCTTGCGCGAGGCAAACAGATGGGCCACTTCAGAAATCTGCTCCAAGTTGCCTGAAGATTCCTTCACCCCCGCGATGTTTCTGTTTGCGGCCGCAATGCGCGCCAACGTTGCGGGCAGTAAATTCACTCCCGTGCGGCTTGGGATGTTGTAGATGAATAGGGGCAGGGAAACGGCTTGGGCCACTGCCGTGAAATGCTGAACCATGCCTTCTTGAGAGGGCTTGTTGTAATAAGGCACGATCACGAGCGCCGCGTCCGCCCCGGCCGCCTTGGCGCGCCGCGTGAGCGAAACAGTTTCAGTAGTGGAATTGGAACCGGTGCCGGCAATCACGGGAATGCGCCCCCGGGAAGCGCGCACCACCACTTCCACAACGCGGATGTGCTCCGCGTGCGATAGGGTAGCGGATTCCCCTGTGGATCCGCAGGGAACGATGGCGGAAGTCCCCGCCTTCACATGAAAATCCACAAGCTCGCGGAGCTTGGATTCATCTACGCGGCCGTTCTTGAATGGGGTGACTAAAGCGACGCACGAGCCCTTAAACATTAAATTTCAACCTCCCCGTGGAAGGACACCGTGGCCGGGCCTTCCAGAAAAACGTCCGTCACCGCGCGGCGTTGGCCGGCTTCCTCAATGTGAAAATAAACCCGCAGGGTCTCGCCTCCGTGCGTCAGGCAGTCCACCGGAGAGGTCACGAGCTTCTTGACCCCGCAGATGATGGCCGAAGCCGTCACTCCGGTGCCGCAAGCCAGGGTCTCATTCTCCACGCCGCGTTCATAGGTGCGCACGATCAAATGTGTTTCATCCACATGCTGGACAAAGTTGACGTTAGTTCCCGCCGGAGAAAATTCCTTGAGATAACGGATTTTTTTACCAAGTTCAGGCACGGTAATTTTTTCAATATCCGTCACCAGCACCACCGTGTGCGGTACGCCGGTGTTAATGGAAGAAATATTCAATTCCTTCTGTTCTTCAAGCTTGATGGAAAAATCAAGGCGCATGTCCTTAGGGGTTCCCAGGTTCACCTTGACAGAATTCTCGCTCACTTCGCCCGTAATCAGCCCCGCGTCGGTCTGAAACTTCATTTTGGACGGGGTGGCCTTGAGGATATGGGCAAAACGGGCGATGCAGCGCGCTCCGTTGCCGCACATCTCTGCGCGTGAACCGTCCGCATTGAAATAGACCATGCGGAAATCCGCCGTAGGCTCATCTTCCAGAACGAGCAGGCCGTCGGCCCCGATGGAAAATTTCCTGTGGCAGACCTTTTTGGCCAATGCGGAATAGTCCGCAGGAAGCACCTTCTTGCGGTTGTCGAAGAGCACGAAGTCGTTGCCGCCTCCGCTCATCTTGTAAAATGGGAATGCGCTATTTTTCGCCACGGATCAAGTCCTCCAAAGATTCTCTCTTTCTCACCACGCGCCACGCCTTGCCAGAAACCATCACTTCCGCCGCCCGGGGGCGGGAATTATATTGCGAGGACATCGCAAAGCCGTAGGCTCCGGCGCTCTGGATGGCCAGATAGTCTCCCTGTTCCGGATAGGGCATGTGCCGGGCCTTGGCGAAATAATCTCCGCTTTCGCACACGGGCCCCACAACATCCACGGTTTCTCTGACGCTCCCGTTTTTACTGACGGGAACGATTTCGTGATAGGCGTCATACAGCGCCGGTCGGGCCAGGTCGTTCATCCCCGCGTCCACCACCACAAAAGTCTTGTGCCCGGTCCGTTTGCGGTAAAGCACTTGGGTCACCAAGATTCCCGCATTGCCCACCAGAAACCTTCCCGGCTCAAAAAGGAGTTTCAAGGCGCGTCCTTTCAGCCGCGGCTCAAAAGCCCTGGCCAGATCCGCCGGCGTGGGGGGCGTTTCTTTATGATATGTAATTCCGAGCCCTCCGCCCATATCCAGATGATCCAGATAAATGCCCCTCGCGGAAAGCTGGTCCACCAGATCCAGCATCACATTGAGAAACCGTTCAAAGGGCGCCACCGAAGTGATTTGGGAGCCGATGTGCGCCTGAATCCCAATCAGATTGATGTTCTTGAGCTTCCTTGCGGTTTCGTAGGCATCCAAAATCTGGCTCTTGGGAATGCCGAACTTGTTCTCCTTGGTGCCGGTCGTAATATGATGATGAGTGTCTGCCTGCACGTCGGGATTCACGCGCAGGGCCACGGGAGCCTTTTTCTTTAAGTTCCCCGCGGTCTGGTTCAGAGCTTGCAGCTCCTCGACGGACTCCACATTAAAACAATAAATCCCCTTATTAAGTGCAAATTTCATTTCCTCCCGTGTCTTGCCCACACCGGAGAAAACAATTTTCGCAGGGGAAAATCCGGCCAGCAGAGCGCGGTAAAGCTCTCCGCCGGACACAATGTCGGCTCCGGCACCTTCCCGTGCAAAAGTGCGTGCGACGGCCAGGTTGCTGTTGGCCTTGAGCGCAAAGCAGACGAGATGCGGCAATCTGGCAAAGCCTGTTTCATACGCCCTGTAATTTTTGAGAAGCTGGGATTCACTATAGACATACAGCGGCGTCCCCAGATTTTCCGCAAGGGTAGAAACAGCCACGCCCTCAGCATAGAGGGATTTCCCGCGCCTGATAAACATGATTAAATATATTTTAGCAATTTTCGAGGGAGAGAAAGGAGACCGATATGGGAGAAAAAAATAGCTCTAAAGAGATCAATCTTACGCGCGTTTATGACGCGCCGGTCAAAACGGTATGGGATGCCTATACGGATCCCGCACAGGCGGCCCAATGGTGGGGCCCGAGAGGTTTTACCATCACCAGCCACAGCAAAGATCTGAGGCCGGGCGGCACCTGGGACTATACCATGCACGGTCCCGACGGCAAGGATTATCCCAATCTGACGAAATACCTGGAGGTGAAGGAGCATTCCCGCCTGGTCTATGACCACGGCGGCACCAAAGATTCGCCGCCCATGTTCAGGGTGACCGTTGATTTTGTGGATCTTAAGGGGAAGACCCGCATGGATATGTGCATGGGCTTGCCCACGCCGGAAGCCGCGGCCAAGACCCGGGAATACATCAAGAAGGCGGGCGGCAACGCAGCATGGGACCGCTTCGCTGAATATTTGGAGAAGGGCAATTCAGGCAAGGAGGTCTTTGTCATCAACCGTTCCTTTGAGGCGCCCGTTGAGATGGTATTTGACATGTGGACGAAGCCCGAGCATTTCTCGCGCTGGCTGGCACCCACTGGGTTTACCATGAACTTTTTGGAGGCCAATATCCGCGAAGGAGGCAGCACCTTCTATTCGATGACGGACGGCAAGGCAGTTACGATGTATGGCCGCGCGAAATACTCCAAAATCAGCCGGCCAGAGAAGTTGGTTTATACTCAGCAGTTCTGCGACAAAGACGGCAAAATCTCTCGCCATCCCTTTGCGCCGACTTGGCCGGAGACGATGCAGACTACGGTGCTGTTCACCGAGGAAGGGCCCAGCCAAACGCGCGTCACCGTCCATTGGGAAGTTGTTGGCAAAGCCACGAGCGAGGAATTGGAGACCTTCATCAAGGGCCGGGCAGGAATGACGCAGGGCTGGACGGGTTCCTTCGACAAGTTGGAAGAACACTTGGCAAAATAGGGTATACTCTGTCAGGGGGGAATTATCGTTGCATCACAAGGAGATAAAACCTCATGATCAAAAAAATCCTCATCGGCTTGGTTGTTGTTGTCGGCGTGTTTGCCGCTTATGTGGCGAAAAAGCCGTCCCATTATAGTGTCACCCGCAGCACGGTCATTTCAGCTCCCGCGTCCGTGGTGTTTCCTCATGTGAATGATTTGAGCAAATGGGAAGCCTGGTCCCCCTGGGCCAAAAAAGACCCGCAAGCCAAAACCACTCTCGAAGGCCCAAAAGCGGGGGTCGGCGCCATCAGCCGCTGGGCTGGCAACAAGGATGTGGGCGAAGGCAGCATGACGATCACGGAAAGCAAGTCCAATGAACTTATCCGCATCCGTCTGGATTTCCTGAAACCCATGAAAAGCACCAGCGATGTTGAATTCACTTTTAAGGCCCAGGACAAGAAGAATACCTCGGTGACCTGGACCATGTCGGGCGAAAGCAATTTCATCGGCAAGGCGATGTGCACTTTCATGGGGGACATGGACAAGATGGTGGGCGGAGATTTTGAAGCGGGGCTGGCCGGAATCAAGTCTATCGCAGAAGCGCAAGTAGCGCCCAAAACCAAGAAAAAGAAGTAATTTTTATTTAGTCGGGGGAGAGGATCTTCTCGATGCGCCTGTCGGGAACAAGCCACATAATGGCAACCCCGATATAAATCCCGAGCGCCGCCCAGCGCAGCGCAAATGAGAGAGGGATGGCGAGGGCATAGAGCACCACTGAAATTTTACCCTTAAAGTCGCTCCCAAGGGCCCTGCCCAGAGAGGATTCCACCCCATGATGGTTCACAAGGGCATGAGCTAAAATGTAGTAAGAGATGGCTGCCATCAGGAGCACCGCGCCATAGATGGCCACGGGCTGTGAGGCAAAGTGGTTCTCACCCATCCAGCTCGTCACCCAGGGAATTAAAGAAAGCCAGAATAAAAGGTGAAGATTCGCCCACAAGATGCTGCCATTCACCTTCTGCACCGCGTGCAGCATGTGGTGATGATTGTTCCAATAAATCCCCAAAAATACAAAGCTTAAAACATACGAGAGGAACACATGCGCCATGGGCAGCACGGCCTCGATCGTCTCGCCCTCCGGCGTTTTGAGCTCCAGCACCATGATGGTGATGATGATGGCGATGACGCCGTCGCTGAAGGCTTCTAATCTATTTTTGGTCATGGCCATACTCTATCAATTTTGAAAAGATTTCTGCACAGGTTGACATAATTCCCAACCCCTAGACCCGCCCGCCTCAGAGTATCATAAGTCATTGAAAACAAATGAATTATGGTATATACTATAAATGAAGTTTGAATGGGATGATTTAAAAGCCAGGCGGAACGCCGCCAAGCATGGGGTCAGCTTTAAGATTGCTACCTATGCTTTTGACGATCCGCATGGCATAGTCATTGATGATAATGAACACTCTTTATATGAGATTAGGCAATTATTGGTAGCCGACTCTATTCAAGGCATTTTGACTGTCTCTTTCACAACCAGGTCTCAGGGCCAAATAATACGGATCATCAATGCTCGTCAGGCAACTCATAACGAAAGGAGGGTATATAATGAGAATAAAGGAGGTTGATTTTTCCAAGGCCCGTAGGGTAACCTTGGCTGAGAATCGAATGTTTCGGAAGGCCATAGAAAACACGTGGGGAATCAAGCGGCCGGATCGAGGTCGTCCGCCTAAAGGCCCTCTAAAATATTTGGGAATTTACATCCGTTTGGACCCTAAAGTCATAAGATGGGCGCGCTCCCAGGCAAAGCGGCAAAAGAAGGGATATCAGACGGTGATTAACGAAACGCTTTTACGCCACGCGGCTTGAAAGCTCAAAAAACGATTTAAATAATTTGTCAGCAATGGGTTTCAGCTCTGCGTGGGCTGACTCTGTTTCATCCTCAATCGTATAAGGATTTTCCTTGGCGCCCGCCACATAAGCTTTATCTGTTTCCAACCATTCCAAGACCATTTTCGGCGTCACTTCCAGATGGAATTGCAGCGCATAAACATTCTCGCCATATCGAAAAGCCTGGTTCTGACACTTCTCCGTGCTGGCCAGATGCACGGCACCCTTGGGCAGGTCAAATGTGTCGCCGTGCCAATGCAAAACCTTAGTGTTATTGGGGAATTCCTTAAAAAGCGGATCCATGATGCCCTGCATGGAGAGCTCGAGCGGTTTCCAACCTACTTCTCGCCCTAACTTATTTGGATAAACCTTTGAGCCGAGGGCCTTGGCAATCAACTGGGAGCCCAAGCAGATGCCAAGCACAGGCTTCCCATCCTTGATGACCTGTTGAATCAACTTCACTTCTTCCGTCAAAAAGGGATATTTCTTGGTCTCATCCACATTCATGGGGCCGCCCATGACGATGAGCGCGTCCAGTTCCGGGGAGTTTTTGGGGAGGGGTTGGCCTCCGAAGAGGCGGACTTCCTTGAAGTTGAGCTTGAGTTTCTTGAGGGCGTCTCCAATCAGCCCCGCGGTTTCCGTTGGAGCATGATAGAGAGCGTAAATCATTGCACGAGTTTCTTGAAGTTGCGGATCTGAATGTCCAACGCCTTGGTGCCAGTGCCGCCATAAGAATTCTTGGCGGAGGCGTTTCTTTGCGGAGACAAATGGGGGTATACATCGTCCTTGAAAAGAGGCGAATAAGACTTTAGCCGGTCCAGCGCGACGTCTTCCAGGTCTTCCGAGCCGCTTTCGGCCCGAAGGTCTTTCACAATCTTGCCCACAATAGCGTGAGCCGCCCGAAAGGCCATGCCTTTCCGGGCCAAATAATCCGCAAGCTCAGTGGCCAACAAAAATCCTTTCCGGCATTCCTCTTCCATCCTCGCCGCGTTCACTTTCAGTCCGCTGAACGTCTGCCTGGCGATTTCCAATGATGTGAGCGTCGTGTCATAAGACTCAAAAAGCGGGGGCTTGTCTTCCTGCAGGTCCCGGTTATAGGAGAGCGGAAGATTTTTAATGAGCGAAAGCAGTTGAGTGAGATTGCCGATGGTTTTGCTGGACTTGCCCCTGATGAGCTCGGCTGTGTCCGGGTTCCGTTTTTGCGGCATGATGGAAGAGCCGGAAGTCAGATTTTCCGGCAAGGAAATAAATCCGAATTCGGACGAGGACCAGGTCACAATCTCTTCCGCGAACCGCGACAAATGCGTCATGGTGAGCGCGCTGGCAAATACAAACTCCACGATAAAATCCCTGTCCGAAACCGTGTCCACGGAATTTTCCGTTGATTTTGAGAATTTGAGAGCCTTGGCCGTCTTGGCCCGGTCGATGGGGAAGGCCGTGCCCGCAAAAGCGCAGGCTCCAAGCGGATTTTCGTTCAGGCGCTTTTGCATATCCAGAAATCTTGCCTTGTCCCGCTCGAGCATCCACCCATAAGCCAGGATGTGATGCGCAAAAAACAAAGGTTGCCCATGCTGAAGATGCGTATAGCCCGGCATGAGCACATTCTGGTTTTTCATTGCCGTGCTTAAAATGGCTTTCTGAACCTCAAGGATTTTGGCGACAATCTTTTGGGCAGCGTCCCTTGTATAAAGCTTCAGATCCAGCACTACCTGGTCGTTTCTGGACCGCGCTGTGTGCATTTTCTTGCCTACTTCCCCGATCCGCCGCACCAGCTCAGCCTCAATGGCAAAGTGGATGTCTTCAGCGGCGGGAAGTTTCTTGCCTTTGGCCATGTCCTTTGCGATGGATTTCAAGCCCTTGATGATTTTGCCCGCATCTTTGGAAGGAATGATTTTTTTAGAGGCAAGCATCTGGACATGGGCGATGGACCCCTCGATGTCGTAGGGCGCAAGCCGTTTGTCAAAAGAAAATGACGAGATGTAATCTTGCATGAAATTACTTGGAGCGGAGGAGCGATTCGACCGTGTGAGGGAGCCCGAAGAGCTTGATGAAGCCTTCGGAATCCTTGTGGTCGTAAACCTGCTCGCCCGAATAACCGAATGTGGAGAGCTTTTCCCAATAAAGCGAGTGGGGCGATTTTCTGGAGAGCACCCGGACATTGCCCTTGTAAAGCTCGAGGGTCACGGTGCCGGTGACGAATTTCTGCGTGGTATCGACAAAAGTGTTGAGAGATTTCATGAGAGTCGTGAACCAAAGCCCGTTGTAGATCATCTCTCCCATTTTGCCTGAGAGCGAGCTCTTGAAATGCGCGGTTTCCCGGTCCAAAGTGAGCACTTCCAACTCCCTGTGCGCCGTATAAAGGAGGACCGCGCCCGGGGACTCATAAACACCCCGCGATTTCATGCCCACAAGCCGGTTTTCCACCATGTCCACCCGCCCCACGC
>Ga0155662_1124_pt5 | contig 19688 bp, 23 predicted proteins | sample RifCSPlowO2_01_FD_107319 | JGI IMG/M metagenome (GOLD analysis project Ga0155662, IMG submission 107319) | Elusimicrobia bacterium RIFCSPLOWO2_01_FULL_54_10
CCGTGGTGTAGGCATGCCCGATGTGAGGCTTGTCGTTCACATAATAAATGGGGGTGGTGATGTAGAAGGTCTTCATGGTTTGACGGACAGGAGCGCCAGGTCCAGGACGGCCTGCGGGGAAACATTGCGCGCAAGGTCCTGTTGGGCGCTCAGAACAGCGAGAAGGCTGTCCGCCCTCTCAGGAGTGGGATTTCGATGCAAGTCTTCGGAAATTCGTAATGAAAGCGCTTTAAGAAACTGCTCTGCCGCTTTGCGCCCGCCGACTTTTTTGCCTGCCGCAAGCACCTGGGCGGACCATGAGAAAGCGGAACCGGGCAATTTTGAAAATGCGTCTTCATCAATCTCCAGGCGCTCCGCCTGGCCTTCGGCAAAGTTCACTTTCCGGCAGCGCGAGAGCACCGTGGGCAGCATGCGCTCAGAGCTTTGGGAGAGCAGGATCCAAACGGCATGTTTGGAAGCTTCTTCCAGTGATTTTAGGAGCGCGTTCGCCGCGGCGGGGCTCAAGTCTTCCGCCCCGTCAATGATGAAAACTTTTTTTTTGGAATCCAGCGTGGACAGCTGCGAACGCGAAACCAGAAGGCGGATAGATTCAATTCTATAATCTTTCTGGCGGGCCGCTTCGTCAGGTTTTAGGGCCAACAGCTCTGTCTGAGTCTTGAAATCCAGAACAAATACCTCGTTCGGCGAGCCGGATATTTTTTTGGCAAATTCGAGCGCGGCCTGGAGCAGGGTTTCGGCGTCCGGCCCGGCAAAAAGATAGCTGTCTGCCAGCCGCTTGGATTCAAGATCAGCTGCTATGGATCTATGCATGTACCGCTTGCCAAATCCGCTCGGCCACTTCGGAAATTGTTCCTTCTCCATTGACCGTCTTCACCCGCGCCGGCTCCCGGCGCGCGATGGCGCGGTAACCCGCTTTGACCCGCCTTTGGAAAGCGCCTTTTTCTTTTTCCATGCGGTCTTTGGTCCTTTCACGCGTACGGTAGAGTATAAATTTTTGTGAAACATTCAAAAGAAGAGTCAAATCCGGCTTCAAGCCCCCTGTGGCCGTCTGGTTCAAACGCTCGACAATTTGGATTGGAATTTTTCGTCCGTACCCTTGATAGGCAGTTGTGGCGTCCGTGAAGCGATCGGAAACGACTATTTTCCCTTTGGCCAGAGCGGGGCGGATCACCTCCGCGGTATGCTGGGCCCGGCTGGCTTCATAGAGAAAAAGCTCGGCCAACGGATGAATCTTCAAACGAGGGTTTAAAATCACCGATCGGAGGCTTTCGGCCAGGGAGGTTCCTCCCGGCTCGCGCGTGAAAAGCACGGCAGAGCCAGCTGCCTTAAACCGCGCGGCGAGCAGCTTGGCCTGGGTGGACTTGCCGCACCCGTCGATGCCTTCAAGAGTGATAAACCGCGCTTTTTTCATGTTAACCCCTATTTGGGAAGCGAAGAAAGGTCTTGAAAGATGATGCCCGCGCCCAGAACGCTCTTGGTCTTGTACCCCGTGAGCTTGTCCCACCGTCCGCTGAAGCGCGGTTCGGTCAGCACGTTTTCAATGAGCGCCGGCTGGTTGAATCGGGCACACCAGCCTGCGATGCCTTCGCCAAAGGGAAAGGGAGTTTCCTCGGAGATCACTTCCATCATGCTTTTTTTGGGCCCCAAGCACGCCTTGAGCCTCAGATTTTCGCGCGAAGCATCTGAAATATAAAGAGTGGCCGCGTCCGAGTCCATGGTCTTGGTGACGTTTTCCAGAAGATAGGTGTGAATGCGGTCGGTCTCATAAAGAAAATGGAGATCTTTGACGAGGTCGTAGAGAGCGGTTAAGTGATAGGTTCCAAGCATGAGAGTTATATTCTATCAATAAAGAGCGATTTGATGGCTCTTGTATTTCCCGCTCTTGTAAATGAATTTTCCGGAAAAAAATCTGCGGCCGTTCAAGTGCTTTAAAAAATATCTGTCGCCTTCCCACAGGTTGAGCCGCTGAACCTCTCGGTCAAGAATCCAGGCCAGGTCTCCCTCCGGGCTGCAAGCCTTGAGCCTGCCGGAAAATTGAGACGCTGTAAAAACAAACACCAGCCAGTCGTCCACCTGATCAAATGAAGGGAATATAAGCACCCCTTTAAGTTTCGGATTTTTGATGCGCAACCCTGACTCTTCCCAGACTTCGCGGATCACGCAGTCTTCCGGGCTTTCTCCCGCTTCCATTTTTCCGCCCAGCCCGTTCCACTTGTCATCATAGATCTTTCCGATCCGCTTCGAGCGGTGCAGCATGAGGGTCTTGCCGCCCTTTTTTACGTAGCAAAGCGTGGATCCGATGAGCTTCAAAGCTCTTTGACCCAGTCTTTAAGGGCGTCGCGCGTACTGCGGAAAGCCAGTTCGTCCCAGGGGATGTCTTCTGCGGAAAAATATTTGATCTCCTCGGCTTCGCGCGACGTCCGGGCACGCCCGCCCGTGACCGTGGCCGTATAGACGACCGTTACCGCTCCGTACTTTGGATAGGAATAAGCGCCGACCATTTCTCCCAACGCCACGCGCAGTCCGACTTCTTCCAATGTCTCGCGCCTGGCGCCTTCTTCAATGGTTTCATAGAGTTCTACAAACCCCGCAGGGAATGTCCAGAGGTGGCGCATGGGCTCAATTCCCCGCCTCAACAGCAGAACCTTCCCCGCTTTCACCGGCAGGGCGCCGGCCACGAGCAGGGGATTCAAATAGGCAATGAATCCGCAGCGAAGGCAGAGCAGGCGCTCCTGTTCTTCTTCTTTGACATAAGACATCCGCAGTTCAAAGGCGCACTGGTGGCAGAATTTCGGCACCCGATGAATGGCGGTGATGGGCTGTTTGGGCTTTAATAAACGAGGGTTCAAATCTGTTTTGTTGTTAGAACTGCGCCAGAAGCTCGGAAAAAGTTTTCTGCACGCAGGTGAAGATGGGGGTATCTCTCAAAGTATATTTGGAGCCTTGGGATTCCCGCAGTTCCATCACAAGGTCCAGAAAATCGGAAGGGGAATCTGTCTCAAACGCCACCACAAATTCCTGGTCGTCCAGCCCAAAAGAATAGGTGGTGTTCAATTTGACGGAAATGTATTTGGACCCGATGCGGATGTGCTCATCCATGATTTCCTGGCGCTTTTCCCAGGGCATCAAATACCAGTCGCGGGTTTTCCAAAAAGGGTAGACAAAAATATATTTGTGTTTGCCGGGGATGATCTTCGTGCGGGATTCCGAGTGGGAGGGGTCCAGCTTGTCGATGTAGTTGGAGCGCTTGGTCATGGACAGGTAAGAGGTGGAGATGTCCAGATATTTTCCAAACCCCGTGCGGGCCAGCTCGCTTACCAACTCCTCAAAATCTTCCAGGCGGTAGGAGACCATCCAGAGCATCAAGTCGCAATCGGCGCGCGTGCCTGCGGTGCTGTAAGACAAAAGAATGAGTTTTTTGGAAAATTTCTGGAGAGTTTGAAGAGCTTCTTCGCGGCCTTTCCGGGCTGCTGCGGCATCCAGAAGGCGCCAGTCTGGACGAACCTTGAAAAACTTGAATGAAACATATTGGCGGGGCAAGGGAGGCCCGCCTGCGGGCGCTCCAGGCCCTGTCTGCGGCCTCTGGGCCGGTGTCTCAGATGTCGAGGTTTCGGACTTCAAGGGCGTGCTGTTCAATGAATTGCCTGCGGGGCTCCACTTTGTCGCCCATGAGCGTGGTGAACATGCGCTCCGCCTCCACCACGTCATCCAGCTTGACCAAAAGCAGTTTTCTCCGGGCCGGGTCCATGGTGGTTTCCCAGAGCTGTTCGGGATTCATTTCGCCCAAGCCTTTATAGCGCTGTACGGTGGCTTCGCCGCGGCCGAATTCTTTGATGGCCTCGAGCAGGCCGGCCAAATCCGTGACATCTTTTTCAACCTTGTCTGATTTGATCTTGTAAGTCACCTTTTTCTCCGGGTCCGGAGACAAAAGGTCCGATCCCAGGTTGGAATCTTCAAGTTTTTTTAGGAGAGCGTCTATTTGCGGAATTTCCCAGAGCTCTTTGACTTCCGTTCCCAATTCGTCGTCGCCCACGTCCACCAGCTCTTCGCCGGAAGCTTTGGCTTCCGCCTTGAGCTTTTCCTGCCGCTTTTTGAAATACTCCGGCTTGAACTTTTTCCATTCTTTTTCCGTGAAGTACAGGGGCTTGCTGTCTTCCTGGTCCACGCGGTATTGGGGCAGTTTCCCGCTCTCGCGGAACTCGATAAGTTCCGTCCAGCCAATGCCTTTGCGATGGAGTTTTTTTCTCAGCGTCTCGATTTCCGAAAACCATTTGAGGACATTTTTGAGGCTTGCGCGGTCGATTTTTCCCGTCTCTTTGCCTTTGGCAAACTTGGAAATCTCGATTTCGTCCGATCCTTCTTCCAGCAAGAATTCGTCCATGGCTTCTTCGGTATCAATGTACATTTCTTTCTTGCCCTTTTTCACTTTGTAGAGAGGCGGCTGGGCTATGAAAATGTTGCCTTTCTCAATGAGGGGCAGCATCTGGCGGTAAAAGAAAGTGAGCAGAAGCGTGCGGATGTGGGAGCCGTCCACATCGGCGTCGGTCATGAGGATGATTTTGTGGTAGCGCAGCTTGGCGTAGTTCAGGCCGCCTTCTTCCGCGCCGTCTTTGTCACCTTCGGCGGAGGCTTCCCGGCCCACGCCGCAGCCGATGGCGGTAATCAAGGTGCGGATCTCTTCGTTGACCAACATTTTGGAGAGCCGCGATTTTTCAACGTTCAGAATTTTGCCCTTCAAAGGCAAAATGGCCTGGTATTTGCGCTCCCGTCCCTGCTTGGCGCTGCCGCCGGCGGAATCGCCCTCAACGATGTAGAGCTCGCATTTCTCCGGATCGCGCTCCTGGCAGTCGGCCAGCTTGCCCGGCAAAGACGCCGAGTCCAGCGCGCCTTTACGGCGGGTGAGCTCCTTGGCTTTGCGCGCGGCTTCGCGCGCTTCCGCCGCCAGAATGGCTTTGCTTAATATCTTGTCCGCGGTATTGGGATTTTCTTCGAGGAATATGGCGAGGCTTTCCCCCACGATTGACTCCACAATGCCTTCCACGTCGGAATTGCCCAGCTTGGTTTTGGTCTGGCCTTCAAACTGGGGGTTGGGCACTTTGCAGGAAATGACGGCCGTGAGGCCTTCGCGGGCGTCGTCGCCGGTCAAGCGCAAATCCTGCTTTTTAAGTTTTTCGTTCTGGGCGATGTAGCGGTTCACCACGCGCGTCAGGGCCGAGCGGAACCCCGCCAGGTGCGTGCCGCCCTCAACGGTATTGATGTTGTTGACGAAAGTGAAGACCTGGTCGTTGTAGCCGTCGTTGTACTGCATGGCCACTTCGGCGATAATGCCGGATTTTTCTTTAGAGAAATAAATGGGTTCGGGATGAAGAACCGACTTGCTGGCGTTCAAATATTTGACGAACTGCACCAGGCCGCCTTCATAGTTGAAGGTGTGCTGCTTGTCGTCCCGCTCATCGATGATGGTGATGCGCGTGCCGGCGTTTAAGAAGGCGAGCTCGCGGAGGCGGTTGGAAAGGGTATCGAAGGAAAATTTGACGATGGGAAAAATTTCGGGGTCCGGCCTGAATCTGACTTTGGTTCCCCGCTCGTCCGACTTTCCCGTTTGCTTGACCGCGTATTTGGGCCGTCCGCGTTCGTATTCCTGTTTGTAGCTCTTGCCGTCGCGGAAAACCTCCACTTCCATCCATTCCGAGAGTGCGTTTACGCAGGACACGCCCACGCCGTGCAGGCCGCCGGAAACTTTGTACGCCGAATGGTCGAACTTGCCGCCGGCGTGAAGCGTGGTGAGCACCACTTCCAGCGCGGGCTTGTTTTTGTAGCGCGGATCTTTGACGTCCTTCATGGGGTCCACGGGAATGCCGCGGCCGTCGTCCAGCACGGTGACGGAGCCGTCGGTATGGATGGTCACATCGATGTTTTTGGCGAATCCGGCCAGCACTTCATCGATGGAGTTGTCCACCACTTCATAGACGCAGTGGTGCAGGCCGGGAAGGCCCGTGGAGCCGATGTACATGGCCGGACGCTTGCGGACGGGCTCCAGGCCCTCCAAAATTTGGATTTTCGAAGAGTCGTAGGCTTCCGCGGCCTTTTTGGTTGAAGCGGCTTCGTCTCTTTCTTTGACTTCAGGCATCCGGGGTTTACTTCCTTTCTTGGGGGATTTTGAGGGCATTTTTCAGCCGGTCGGCCGCGCTCGCGCGGACGGTTCCTTTTAAAAATAATTTAAGCTCGGGACAGGGCAGCTCAGCATGGACGGAGAGCGATTTTAGAATTTCGCGGCGCCGCATGTTGAGCTCGAAAAGGTGCGCGGAGGATTCCACTTCCACATAGATCTTGTCGTTTTTGTAGGCCGCCACGGAGGACTTGGGCGAAATTTTCTGAATTTCCCGCTCGATCAGGCTCACCACTTCAAAGTTCCGCTCCGAAACCCCCAGGCGTCGGACAATTTGGGGCACCAGCTCCTTGAGAGTGAGGGAGGCGGAGGTCATTGGAGCCTCATGGGCATGATGACGCAGAGATAGCGGTCGCTGTCCGAGGGCTTGATGAGCCCAGGGTTTAAGGCCGTGCTGAATTCGAAGCGCACTTCGGGAGCGTCGTTGTTTTTGAGCGAATCCAGTAAAAACTGGGGGTTAAATGCAATCTCAAAATCCGGGCCTTTGTAATTCACTTCCAGCTCTTCTTCTTCCTCGCCCAAGCCGTGGGCGTTGGCTGACACTTTGAGCGCACCTTTGGAGAGTGAAAACTTCACAGAGCCGCCGCGGTCCTGAGCGAAAAGCGCCGAGCGCTTGATGGCGGACAAGATGTCCTGCGTTTTGACGGTCAGCTCAATTTCTTTTGACTTGGGAATCACCTGGTCGTAATTGGGAAATGTGCCGTCGATCACACGGCTCACCAGCACGATTTCTTCGATCCCAGAGGCCCATTGGAAAGAAATCTGGTTTTCAAAAGGGGCGATTTTCACGATGGAGCCTGCGGACTCATCCTGCCCCAGGAGCCGCAAGAGCTCTGAAATGGCTTTGGAGGGAATGATCACATTGGCCGAAATGCTTTCTTCAGCGCCGGGCCTGGAAATAAACGCAAGCCGCCGGCCGTCCGTGGCTACGGTTTTGAGCTCGCCGCCGGCCGCACCGAAAAAAATGCCGTTTAAAACATAACGAGTTTCATCGGTGGAAACGGCAAAGGAGGTTTTTTTGAGCATTTCACGGAACACGGACCTGTCCAGCTCCAAACACTTGCCCGCGGGGAATTCAGGAATGGTGGGAAAATCGTCCGGGGGCAGTGACATGAGCCCAGCTTTCACTTTTCCGCATTTAAAATCCACGCGCTTGCCGTCCGCGGAAGAAATTTCAATTTCGCTTCCTTCCGGCATTTCCCTCACCAGGTCCCCGAATTTTTTTCCTGGAATAGTGATCTTTCCGTCACTCAAAATTTCAGCCTTCACGCTGGCGCGGATTCCCACTTCCAGGTCGGTCGCTTCCAGCCACACTTTTTGGCCTGCGCCTTTGACGGCTTTCGTGACTCGAATGAGGATGTTGGAGAGAATGGGTAAAGTGCTTTTGCTGGGGACAGATGCCTGCACCGTTTGGATGGCTGTTTGTAGGTCGCTCTTGTTAAAGGAAAGTTTCATGATCTCCTAATAGTAGTATAGTCTTTAACTCGTCGTCTTAGTCCATAGGGGCTGTGAATTTCTTATAAACTCTGCTGCGTCCCCCTGCCACTCTGTCCATTATACATTTTCGCCCAATGCTTAAAGTGAATCTTGAAGGGGACAACCTATGAGGTTATCCCTGTTGTTCTATGCGGACTCGGATTCGTTCTGGTTTTTGATCTCTTGTGTAATCTTGTTCACAAGGCTGGAGATGAACGGGCTTTCGGCAAGTTTCATCTTCACTTTGTCGCAGGCATGAAGCACGGTGGTGTGATCTTTGCCAAAACTCTCGCCAATTTCAGTCGTGGATAATTCCGTCAGGATGCGCGCCAGGTACATGGCAATTTGCCGGGGCCAGGCAATGGCGTCCGTTCGGCGCTTGGACTTGAGCTCCCGCATTTCCAGGTTGAAATGTTTGGCCACCACTTCCTGAATGGCTTCAATGGTGATGGGCCTCTGCGCTTCTTCGTGCTTTAAGATGTCGCGCAGAGTGGCGCGGGCGGTGTCCACGGTCAGCGGCGTGGCCGTGAGAGACGAGAAGGCCACAATGCGGATCAGAGAGCCTTCCAGTTCGCGGATGTTCGACTTCACTTGCGACGCGACAAAAAGGATGACGTCATCGGGGACATGGAGCCTCTCCATCTCCGCTTTCTTTCTCAAAATGGCAATTCGCGTTTCCAAGTCCGGGGGCTGGATGTCGGCCACCACGCCCCATTCAAAACGGGAGATGAGGCGGTCGGTGAGTGCGCCCATTTCCTTGGGAGCCCGGTCGGATGAAATCACAATCTGCTTGCGGGAGTCAAAAAGGGTGTTAAAGGTATAGAAAAACTCTTCTTCGGAACGGCCCTTGCCCATCAGGAACTGGATGTCATCAATAAGGAGACAGTCCAAGTTGCGGTACTTGTTGCGGAAATCCGCGGGGCGCTCAAAGCGCAGGGAATCAATAAATTCATTGATGAATTTTTCAGAGGTGATATATAGGATGCGGGCCTTGGGGTAATTGTGGCGGATGGCATGGCCGATGGCGTGCATGAGATGCGTCTTGCCCAATCCCACGCCCCCATAAAGGAAGAAAGGGTTAAAGCGGATGCCGGGTTCCTTGGAAATGCCCTCGGCCGCGGCCTTGGCAAAGCGGTTGGCCTGGCCTTCAATAAAAGTTTCGAACGTGTACTTGGGATTGAAGAACTCCACCCCCGGCAGCGGGGCTTCGGGAACGGCAATTTGGATCTGGGGTTCGGCAACGGGAGCTTCTTGCGGAGGCAGCTGCTGGTCTTGAAAAATGACCAGCTCCAAAGTTGCCTGCGGCCCGGCCAGCTCGCGCAGAGCGGACTCCATCTTGTCCTTGCAGTGATTTAAAATCCAGTCATTAAAAAAACGGTTGGGAACGCCCAGCACAAGCCGCGTGCCGTCAAAGGATACCTGCCGGACCGGCTTAAGCCAAAGATCGTAAGTTTCCGGATCCATGCTGGTTTTGAGGAGTTCGATGACTTTTCCCCAAGGAGACACCCCGCCTTCAGTAATTGTTGTAGTATCAAGATTGTTGCTCATAAATCACCTCGAATTAATTATGCACAAGTTATTCATATCTGTGGATAACCCATGTGGATGCTGTTTAAAACAGTGTCTTTTACCATCTTTTACCATGTTTTACATACCCTGGAAAGCGGTAAAACCTCTTTCTCCGACGGAAAATGCACATATAAAAGGAAAGCTCAAACATCCTATCAATTCCCCCGCAAGCTGTCAAGAGGGATTCCCACCGTCGGAGAGGCCGGGGCGTTGACAAGGCGCTCAGGATTTGGTAAAAAATCCGCCTAATGTCAAAAAGAACATTCCAGCCCCACGCCCGCAGGAGAAAAAAGGTTCACGGTTTCCGCGCCAGGATGAAAACATACGGCGGCAGGAAAGTTTTGTCCACCCGCCGCAGCAAGGGTCGCCATAAGCTCATCCCGTAAACTCCAAATCTTCCAAGCCGCCCAGCGCCTCAATCTCGACCGCGACGTGCAAACAACCTTGCGGCAGGGACTGAAGTTTTCAGGAGATTTTTTTGATCTCTATGTGCGCAAGCGCGAAACCGATGCGGTTTCAAGCCGCCTGGCCGTGCGCGTTCCCAAGAAGTCGGGCAACGCCGTCCAGCGCAACAGGATCAAGCGCCTGGCCCGCGAGGTTTTCCGCTGCCTTCGGCCAAACTTAAAGGCTTCGGCAGACCTGCTGGTCTTGGTGCGGCCAAAACCGGGGGCAAGCACCGTCAGCTACAGCCGCATGGAGGAAAATTTCACCGAACTATGCCGCAATTCCGGCCTTCTGCCATGAACCAAATCATTTCGCCTATCCTGATTTTTGCCATCCGGGCTTATCAAGCGTCATTTCCCGTTATCCGCACCGCCGTCGGCATGAACGGCGCCTGCATTTATTCACCCAGCTGTTCGCATTTTGCCGCTCAGTCCATCCGCGATTTTGGGGCCGTCAAAGGCGTCCAAATGGCTCTGCGCCGTCTTTCCTCCTGCCATGGATAAAAATACAATTTGGTTCATCGCGGCCTCGGCGGCATTTCTGCTGCTCTGGTACAAATTTTTCCCCTCGCAAAACCTGGCCCCTCAAAAGCAGCCTGTCACGGCCCAGGCCGGCGGCAAGTCTGAAATTGTTTCGTCCGGCACTCCAGCGTCCTCGGAGGCCGAGTTGAAATGGCTAAAGAAGCCCGGAAAAATCATCCCCATTGCCCAGAGTGATAAAACCATCGAAACGGTTCGCGCAAAAGTTGTGATGGATTCCCGGGGCGCTTCTGTGAAGCATTGGTGGGTGAAGAACGGCAAAACCCCGGTGGATTTAGTCAATACGGCGACAGAAGACCTTCCCCTGGCCACATTCCCGGACATCATTTTTGAGCAGGTTCAGGGAACGCCTCCAGGCCAGGCGGAATGGAAATCCTTCCTTCCTTCAGGCATTGAAATAAGAAAGAAACTTTCTCTGGACCCGGAGTCAAGTTTTGCCGAAATCGAGATCAAACTAAAAAATCTGACTTCCGCGCCTGTGGACTTGGAGGGGTTTGGGCTAGGGTGGCAGAAAGGTCTGGGCACCCTGGAGAGCCTTAAGAAGGAGAATGAGAGCGACACAAGGATCATCGCCTATCCAACGCCTTCAAAGGAAACCCAGGTGTTCAAAACAGGCACTCACCAGCAGAATTTCAAATGGGTGGCCATGGACAACCGCTATTATCTCTTTGCCATGTTCCCGGATCTCATAGATTTCAATGTGATAGAGGTGGAGAAAAACAAAACTCAGCCCGGCAAGGTCCGCCTGGCTGCGCCCCCTCTCCGCCTTTCTCCTGCAGAAACCCGAATCATCAAATTCCGTGTTTATGCCGGCGCGAAAGGGTATCATGCCTTAAAATCCTGGGGACTGGGCCTGGAACATGCCGTGGATTTCGGCTTCTTCGGGTTTTTGGGCAAGGCGGCTTTGAAAGCCATGGCTGCGGTCTACAAATTCACTAACAACTACGGGGTTTCCATCATCCTACTCACTCTGGGGCTCCAGGTCATCCTGTTCCCCTTCACGCTTACCAGCTACAAATCTATGGCCATCATGAAACGGTTACAGCCCAAAATGCAGGAGATCCAGGCCCGTTATAAGGATGACGCCAAGCGCCTCTCCTCCGAGATGATGAATTTATATAAGCAGGCGGGCACCACGCCTTTTTCCGGCTGCCTGCCCATGTTGGCCCAGATGCCTGTTTTCATCGCCTTCTTCACCATGCTCAGGAATTCCTATGAATTGAGCGGCGCGCCTTTCGCTTTCTGGATCACAGATCTCTCCCAGCACGATACCTATTACATCCTGCCCATCCTCACCGGCGGCATCATGTACCTGCAGCAGTTCCTCTCCGGCAGCATGGTCTCAGACCCCATGCAAAAAAACATGATGCTCCTCATGCCCGCGGTTTTCACCGTGATGTTCATCCGCAGCCCAAGCGGCCTGGCCCTCTATTGGCTCACCAATAGTTTGGCGTCCATGGGCGTGCAGCAGTGGGCCACGCGCAAGTACACCCCGAAGACAAAAACTTAAATTTATCGGTTGGTGACGACGATTTCGAGGCGCTCGGATGAAATCTCCGAGGGGGACCCGTTCGTGGAGATTTCCGGGCGGGGCAGGAGGAGTTCGGACGACAAGCGCTTGGAAAATATCTCAGCGCGTTCGCTGGCCTGGGCCACGTCCGGTGAAAAACATTCCACCCGGACGGGGTAGTTGAAATAGTAGCGCTTGATCCAGTCGGAAGCCTCTTTAAGGAGATCCGCGCCGGTTTCGGAGAGCGCCTCGGTCTGGCCGGTCCGGCGGAGCTCAAAAAGCGACGCCAGAGAAAGGCTCAACACAAGCCCCTTGGTTTCCTGATGCACGATCCCGTCAAACGAAAACGGCTCGCCCACAAAATTGCGCCTCTGCCCGCGGGTGTCCTTGTAATTGATGACCATGGAATAGGTTTTACCCACGGAGGCGATCTCGCCGCGGTCGCTCCGCCCGTTCCATGCGAGGGATCCGGGGGGCAGTCCCCGGCCGGAAAATTTCCTGAACGACCGCCCTTCGGTGTCCGTGACCACCATCTCCCACCCCGGCCCAATTTCCTGCGAGAGGGAAGGCGAGACGGCCAATATTTCCCGCAAAGGATAGAACACCTTCACCGGGTCCCGCGCCAGGCGCACGCGCGAGGGCAGGATGATTTTGTCGTTGTTTAAGAAATCCGAATATCCAGCGCGGGGGTTTCTGAGCGTTTCCGGCGCGCGTTTGAGCGGTTCTTCTTCAACTTCCGTCACGGGTTTCAACGGTTCGTCCATTTCCATTTCGATGTTGAGCGCAGGCTTTTCACTTTTCACTCCGGACTTGTCACCCCCCTTGATGATGACTTCCGGCAGCTGACCTTGCTGCGGTGCGGCAGCGGGGGCGGCCCAAGCGGAGACGCCCAGCAAGAGGACGGCGAGAGTTAAAAGAAAGTTCTTCATAAATATTCTCCTCAATCGAGAGTAAAACGGAAAGTGATGACGCCCCATTGGTCTTGCTCTCCCGAGAGGGGAGTGAACTTCCACTGCGTGAGCGTGTCCAGGCACAGTTTGTCCATCTCCGGATAGCCGGAGGTCCTCTCAATCACGGGCCGTCCTGAAATGTCCCCCGCGGGGGACACGGTAAAGCGGATGGCTACATCAGCCTCGATGCTCTGCGCCCGCGCCCAGTCCGGATATTGCGGCACATACGACTTGACGACCTTGCGGGACGACAACGGACCCGTGATTTTAACTTTTTCCTTTGAAATGGAAAGGGCGCCGGAATCGCTTTTGGGCTTGGGGATGGGAGTTTCTATGGCCGGCTTGGCTGCGGTGCGCACCACATCGCGCGGGGCGTCCAGAGATACGGAGCCTCCGCGGGTTTGGTATCCCATAGGAAGCGAACTGGGCTTGGAATAACCGGCGGGCGCGGATTTTTCCACGAGCCTCTCAGCCGGGGCTGCCGCTCCCGGCGCTGAACTTTGGCGGGGGATGGCTGAAATGTCAGCCACTCTTTCGCTTCTCGCGCTTTTGTCCATGGAAATGGAAGGAGCCAGGGGCGCTTGCACGGCACGCCGGCCCACTTCTTCGAGCTTGATGGAGGGGTCCCGCGCGACAGGAATTTCGGGCCGTTGCGCCTGAGGGATTTTGGCAATGTCGGCAATTTTGGGCGCGGCGGCAGATTTGTCCAGCTTGATGTCAGGCGCGGCGGCCTGGGCCTGCAATTTTTTATCAATGAGCCGGGCGGGCTCGGCCAGTTTGGGGTCTTCGCGCTTGATGGTTGGCGTGATGTCGCGGATTTCAGGAACAGCTGGTTTCCTAAATGAGGGAATGGCCATTTTGAGAAAATCCAGTGCGCTCTTGGGTTTCTCGACCGCCACGGGCGGCGGGGCCGGAGGAGCCTCGCTTTCCGGCTCCATCAGGTCCACATTCTGAAGCTCCACCATATTCACGATCTTTTTGTCCGCCCGGTATTTCCAGAGGGAGCCGAGCAGGGCCGCATGCATGAAAACTGCCACCAAAAGCATGGCCTGAAACCGTCCGCCTTCCGAAACAAACACGGCCCTGGGCGTGCCCCAGGCGACTTGCCAGATTTGATAGGAAGCTGCGGTGGTCATATCTTTCTCGGCGGCACGGCATTGATGGGTTCAGTGGCGATGGCCATGGACTTGGCTCCAAGCACTTTGGCCAGGCGCATGGCCATGAGCAGGTCGCCGTGAAGGGAGTCCTGGTCTGCGCGCAGGATGACGTGTTTTTCGGCCGAGCTCCGCATCTTGCTCTTTAACACCGCTTCCAAATTTTGTTTTGTCACTTCCAGCTCGTTGACGGCAATTTTACCGTCAGAGGTGAGGGTGATGGTGATGTTTTCCTTTTCTTCCCCTTCCTTGGTGCTGGCTTTGGGGAGTTTCACGTCCAGAGTGGGCTGCTCAAAAAGGGGCGCTGTGACCATGAAGATGATGACCAGCACGAGGCCGACGTCCACCAGCGGGGTGACATTGATTCCCGTGACGATGTCGTCGGCGCCGCCAGTCTGCATTCCCATGGCAGTTAAGGTTTTGGAGGCGCGTCAGAGAAGCGGAACGATCCGGCCACCTTTTCAAAAAGGGACACGACCATGTGCTGGTTGAGCCGTTCGGGAGAGGGGTGTGACAGCAGAAGCTCAAGCACGCATTTTTCCCCGTTCACGGTGCGGATTTGCCGCAGAACCCTGGCCGTCTGGTTGCCCTTCAGGGTTTCGGTGGTGCGCAGGGTCTTGACCCCGAGGGTATTGTCGAACGATTGGCTTATGATTTTATTGCCGCCATCCGATAGTCTTTTGATGAGCGCCTCATAAGTGAGCTCTCCCTCCACTTTGGAGGGCGATTCAAGCTTTGCGCTGATGCGAAACCCTTCCCAGCGGCTATCGTCATCGGGACCTGCTAAAAAATAGCCGTCCGGAAGCCTGGATTTTACCCAGGAAGTGAGGAATTTAAATTTGGCCTTGACCTTGTCCTGGTTGACGGAAATCTCCAAAGATTCAAACTGGGAGTCTGGAATGACCGGTCTGAAATTCTTGAAAAATGCCGCCATCGGCTGGCCGTTGACGGTTCTAATTTCAGATAAGGGGAGGTTCAAAGGGCTGCCGTCTTCTGCGCCAAGGGTCAGGAAGGTGGAATCTTTTTCCCGGAACGACCCTTTAAAGACGGTTCCGTCGCTGGTGCGCACTGTCAGAACATTGACGTCGCCGGCAGCCGCTAGCCATGGCGCGGCCAAGACCCCATGGCCCAGAAAAATGGCAGCTGACAAAAAAATCATCCGATGAATGTTATTTTTCATTTTTGTCCTCGGTTTTGTTCAATATCGCCACTTTCTTGGCGCCGGACTGTTTGGCCAGGTCCAAAATTTCCACCACCTGGCCCACCCGGTTGTTTGTTTCCGCCTGAAGCGTCACCAGGCCGTCTTTGCTCTTGGCCAGGGCGTCTTTGAGCGCCCGGGGCAGTTCGTCCAAGCTGGTGGGCGCGCCGTTGACATGGATTTTTCCCTCCGCGCTCAACAAAACCTGAACATTTTGATCCAGCGATGCCTTGCCGGTGGCGGCTCCCGCTTTGGATTCGGAAACCACAATTCCGGCCTGGAGCATAAAGGGAGAAACGGCCATGAAAATGATCACAAGCACCAGGGCCACGTCCACCAGCGGGGTCACGTTGATGTCCGTGATGGCTTCCTGATCCACGGCGGATTCAGTGGAATGAGCGCCTGCGGAACGGTATTGGCGCGTGAGCTTGGAGCTGTACGAATCCTCGCGGTCCTGCCGTCGCCTCTCAGGCCCGTCGTAAGCCAAATCACCGCCCTCCGTGCAAGACTACCAGAAGCCGGATGGAAGCCACTTCCATGTTGGTGGCCATTTCCTTGACCTTTTTCATGTAGATGTTATACACCACGACTGAGGGGATGGCGACGAGAAGCCCGGCGGCCGTGGCCACAAGCGCTTCCGAAATGCCCGCCGCAACAACGGCCGGGCCGCCGGATCCGGAAACGGCGAGATCATGGAAAGCTTTGATAATGCCAATAACGGTTCCAAAAAGCCCGATGAAGGGGGCGGTGTTGCCGAGCGTGCCCAACACGCCGAGCCACCGCTCCAAAACCAGCCTCTGTTCCATGCGCGCGGCCGTGAGAAGCTCGTCCAGCTCCACTTTGCTGCGGTTGCGGTTGGCAATGGCGGTGCGGATGATGTCCGGAATGGGGCCGGAGAGGCCCTGGATCGTGTGGATGGAGTCTTCGGCTTTGTTCTGGGATACCAGGACCGCAATCTTACCCAAAATCTCCAAAAATTTCTTCGGATGGAATTTCACCTTGCGGTAAAACCACCAGCGCTCGAGGGTGACGGCCAGCGCGAACAGGGAACAGCCCAGCAGGATCCAAAGCGTCCAGCTTTCAAAAAAAAGGTCAATGTAATTGATGTCGCCCAAAGAAAAATTCCTCCTTAGCTGTTATTGCTGCCCGCCGGTTGTTTTGGGCGGTTTGGTTTTCGAGCCTGCGCCCAGGTGATTGTCCCTGAGATATTTTGCGCGTTGGCGGAAGGACGCGGCCACCTGCGGATTGGAAGAAAATCTCCCGCCTTCCTCATATACGGCCACGGCTTCGGCCCAGGACTGGCGTTTCTCGAAAATGTCTCCCATCTGCCTGAGCGCCTCCAGTTTCCAGGGCGAACCGGCCGATGTTTTTGCCGAAAGCTGCTTTAAAATCTTTAAGGCTTCGTCCGCATCGTTATTGGCATTGTAGCATTCCGCGATGATGGCCAGGGATTCGAGTTTCCGTTCGTCGCCCGCGGCCAGTTTGGGCTCCAAATCTTTCAGCACCAGGATGGCTTCGCCGTATTGTTTCAGGTCGCGTTTGATTTTGCCCACTTCAAACAGAGCTTCTTTGGCGAACGGATCGCTCGGGTAGGTCAGCGCCAGCTTGGAATAGGTATCAGCCGCGTCGGACAGGCGGAGAAGCTTCTTTTGGGCCAGCGCCATGTTGTTCAAGGCCGCGCTCGCAAATTCACTGTCCGGAAACTGCTGCACCAGAGTGCGGTAGGACTCAATGGCCGTGTCCTGATTCTGCAGATTGAACTGGGAGGTGCCCAGGTGGAACATGGCCGCCGGCACAAACTCGGAAGCGGGGAAATTGCTGATGAACCTCTGGAACGCGGAAGCCGCGTCGGAGAACTTTTTCAGGCTGTAATAGGATTCTGCGGCGTAGAACTGGGCTTCGCCCAGATGCGTGCTGTCGGAGTATTCCGTGGCCAGTTTCTCAAATTCAACCACGGCGCTGGCGTAATTTTTGGCGTTGAAAAAGCGCCGGGCAATGCGGAACTGGCATTCGGACGCGGTGGCAGAGCGGGGGAAGGCGTCAATGAGATCGCGCATGAGCTTGATGCCGCGCTCAACGGCCGCGGCCCCGGCGCGGTCCAGCGACGCTTCCACCAGGTCCAGCGTGGCTGAGGCCTTGGGGTCGTTGGGATATTTCCTTAAAAAGGCGTCCAGCTCGGTGAGCGCGCTTTTGTCGTCGCCCGCGTTGTAGTAAGACTGGCCGATGCGCAAATAGGCTTCCGCAATGCCCTTGTTGTTGGGATAGCGCGCCAGGACGCGGCGGTAGGTTTCCACGGCCTTGTCATATTTCTGCGCGCGAAAATAGGTGTCTGCAATCTGGAAAATGGCTTCCTCGGTGCGTTCGTGATTCGGATATTTGACCGCCAAGCCTTCCCAGGTGTCGATGGCCTGCGTGTAGTATTCCTGGCGGTAATAGCAAAGGCCCGTGCGGTAAATGGCTTCCGGAACTGACGGGGAATCGGGTGACTGACGGATGAACTTTTCGTAGGCTTCCAGCGCTTCCATATATTTCTTCTGATTGAAAAGCGCATTGGCCAGCTCATAGTCGCTGGAGGTCATGGCCGGGGCGTTCACGCCTTCGGGCAGGCGCACTTCGGAAATCTGCTGGCGCTGTTTTTGCGCTTCGTCAAAATTTCCCATCTGGAAATGGCACCAGGACAGACCGTCGCGCGCCTGAACGGCCACGGTCTGGTTCGGATAAAGCGTCACAATGCTTTCAAAAACGCTGATGGCCTCGCGGTAAAGTTTCTGGCGGTAATAGGAATCGGCCAAATAAAGCTGGCTGTATGCGCGCCATTTTGATTCGGATGGCGGAAGGGATTTCAGGATATAAGTGTAGCCCGAAGTCAGCTGGCCGTAGCTGCCCTGGCTGTAGCGGACGCGGTTCAGGAGCGCCATGGCCGCTTCTCCCAGCTCTGTTTTTGGGGATTTGTCGAACGCCTGCTGATAATCATTGGCGGCCTGCTCATATTTGCCGATGACGGAATAGCAGTTGCCCATCAGGTAATACGCGTGCGGCACCCAGGCATGGAAGGGATGCCAGTCGATGAATTTTTGGAACAGGTCCGCCGCGCTGGCATAGTTTTTTTGTTGATAGGTGACCCAGGCAAGCCTGAACTTGGCGTTCGCAGTGATGGGCGCGTTGGGGAGGAGCGACATCACCTGCCCGTAGGCAAAACTGGCTTCCTTCAGCAGGCCGGAAAAACGGTAGGTTTCCGCCACCATGTAGCGCGCCAGGGACGCGTATTCTCCGGACGGATAGGAATTGAGGAACAGGTTGAAGCTTTCCCGCGCGGCGGAATAGTCCTGCTTCAAAAAATGGCTGGCTGCGATGCGGTAGAGCGCGGCTTCCTTAAAAGCGCTCTGGGGATAGTTCTTGAGGAACTTCCGGAATTCCTGGATCGCTCCGGTGTAATTCTGCGATTGCAGGAACGCGTCACCCATGAGGAACGCGGACTGCTCTGCAAAGCGGCTGTCTTTGAAATCATCCGTGATCTTTTTAAATTTGGCAGTGGCGGACACGAATTTTTTGAGTTTGACAAGGGATTGGGAGCAGTAAAAAATGGCTTCATCGGTGTTCAAGGGGCTCAAGTATTTGACCGCTTCCTCAAAATTGCCCTCCTGATAGCGGATGATGCCCAGGATGAACCGCACTTGGGGATTATCCTGATAGGACGGATAGGTGGTGGTGAGTTTTTTAAGTTCCAGTTCGGCGCTGCCAAAATCCCCGCCCGGGATGTAGCACTGGGCCGCGCCCAGAATGCTTTCTCCGGTCAGGTAGCTTTGCGGATACTCTTTCTGGATCTTTTTAAAGTGCTCCAGGGCGGAAGGGTAATCTCCGATGTTGTAAAAGCATTCCGCGATCCTCAGGAGGGCCGTGTCATTTAAGCCCGCTTTCTTGTGATCGTCCAAAACTTTTCTGAACTGGTCGATGGCTTCCGAGAAGGTGGCAACGTCGATTTGCCGGGATTCCTGCGGCGCGCCGGAATCGCCCGAAATGGTGTTGCCCAGGTTTTTCAGGCCCTCGAGGCTTTTGCGCAGGCCCTTGCCCATCATTTTCAGGCCGCCCTTGTGGTCTTTCCTCCAGGCCATTTCATCGGGAGCGTTGCCGCTCTTGAGCTCTGTGATGGCCTGATGAAAAATGGCTTCTCCCAGCATGAATTGGGCGTCTCCGGTCAGAGTGCTTTCGGGGTAGTTGTACAGAAAAGTCTGGAAGGCCTTCCAGGCGGCCAGTTTCTTGTCTTTTTCCTGAAACAGCTTGGCTCCGAGCCTGAACTGTTCCGTTTCCGGCAGCACCAGGTTGCGGGACGTGAGCTCCAGTTCTTCGTAGGATTCTGAAATGGCCGGGAAGGCGGGCATGGCTGCGGCAACAAAAAGCAGAGCCCCTCGCATAAGTTTAGTGGATTTGAGACGGAATTTCATCGCAACCGAATTCTAACAGAAGTTAATATTTTTGTCAATTTGCTAAAAAATGTTTACTTTTTGGCCATTTTGAAAGCTTTTCCGGTTGAACGGGCGAGAAGAGTTCCGGAAGGCCCTCCCTTATAAAGGAAAGCGCGCATCTCCACAATTTTGCGGTTTTCAGAAACAATTTCGCCGGCGGCAAAAATTTTGTCTTTCGTGAGCGCTGGTTTTAAGTATCGCACCGTCATCTCCGCT
>Ga0155662_1070_pt6 | contig 18085 bp, 19 predicted proteins | sample RifCSPlowO2_01_FD_107319 | JGI IMG/M metagenome (GOLD analysis project Ga0155662, IMG submission 107319) | Elusimicrobia bacterium RIFCSPLOWO2_01_FULL_54_10
AATTTTTATGTCATCACCGGGCCGAGGGTGCAGAATTTCAGCTTTATTTTTTTCATGGCGACTCTTTTCCTCGTTCACAAATGGGAAAACGGCGATGAAAAGGCACCGTATCAGATCGCGCTGCTCATTGCGTTGTGGGTCAATTTACACAGCGGCTTCGTGATTGCGCTGGTCGTCCTGCTCCTGATCGCATTGGGAAAAATGATCGAAGACCGCCGGTTCTCTTTCAAGGCGTTCGCTCCGTTCTTCGCCGGGCTTGCGGCCTCCTGCGTCAACCCTGAGGGATACAACTCCTTTTACCTTCCCGTCTACAGTTTTATTGAACCGTTAAACCAGGAGTTAGTTCAAGAAATGAAGCCTTTGGAAATTTTACAGCCTTCCCAATTCATTCCCTATTTTACAGTCCTCGCCCTGCTGATGGCGTTCGGATTGGGCGCGGTGCGGCGCAGGCGCTTCCCCTGGTGGCTTCTGTGCTTGGCCCTGGCCTATCAGTCCATGCAAACTTTGCGGATGATCCCGTTTTTCGCCTTGGTCGGCGTCATTGTGGCCGGTTTTGCGCTGAAAGATGCTGAGAAAATAAAACCGCCCAGATGGATTTATGCGTCGCTTTTTCTGGTATTTTTGGGAATGACATCCCATTACACCTACCTTTGCGCTCAAAATGTTTTTCCCTGGAACGAAAGCCGCATTCATGAAGTGTACCCGCACGATTCCGTCCGCGTCATCAAGCAAAAATATCCCGGAAAAAACGTTTTCAGCACTTTTAACTGGGGCGGCTATCTCCTATACCATCTTTATCCCGACAACCTCATAGCCATTGATTCCAGAACCATGCCCTATCTTGATTTCCTGCGGCTGGTGTATGTCCCGGTCATGAACGCGAGCCCGCAGAGTCCATGGCTCCTTGACCAGATCAAAGCCGACCTCGTGCTGGTTCCTCCTGATTCCAGAATATTCCAGGACTTGTCCAAAGGTGACGGCTGGGAAACGGCCCTCAAAACTCCCACGGAAGGGCTGCTTCTGAGAAAACGCTGACCCGCAGTATTTCAGCCGATGCTGGCCAGAAACCAGGATTTTGAAAATTGGGCGCGGATGCGGGCGCGGATTTTTTCATGCTCCGGCAGGGCCAGGTTCGGGTCTTTTTCAACAAGCGCCTGGGCCGCGCGCTGGGCGGATTGGATGAGGCCCAAGTCGCGGTTGAAATCGGCGATTTTGAAAGGGGGAAGTCCGTGCTGAGAAACGCCGAAGATTTCCCCCGGTCCACGGAGTTTCAAATCCTCTTCGGCGATTTCAAATCCATTTTGGCTTTTTAAAATAATGTCCATGCGCCTGCGGGCCGCCTCTGTCTTGGTCTGGCCCACGAGAAAACAGAAGGAAGCGTTCGCCCCCCGCCCCACTCGCCCGCGGAGCTGGTGCAGCGTGGAGAGGCCGAAGCGCTCGGCGTTTTGAATCACCATCACTGTGGCGTTGGGCACGTCGATGCCGACTTCTATGACGGTGGTTGCCACGAGCGCGCGGATATTTCCCGCCTTGAAGTCCAGCATGGTCCTTTCCTTGTCATCGCGGCTCATGCGGCCGTGCAGTAGAGCGATCGGGAAGCCCTTGAACGCGCCGGACTTAAGTTTTTCGAACTCCTGAACGGCCGCCTTGAGTTTGGAGATGCCGGAGCTTTCCAAGTCGAGCGCAGGAAGGAATTCCATCTCATCGTGTTCTTCCGCCAGTATTTTAGAGCGGCTTTCGTCGATGAGAGGGCAGACCACATAGACCTGCCGCCCCTTTTCAATCTCCTGCCGTGCGGCCTGGTACGCTTCGGGCCCCTTCATCAAGGCCGTTTTGATGGTCTGGCGGCCGGGAGGGAGCTGGTCTATGGTGGACAGGTCCAGGTCCCCGTAAATCCCGAGCGCCAGCGTTCTGGGAATGGGCGTGGCAGTCATCACAAGCGTGTCAGGAGCGGGTTTGCGGCGAGTCAGCTTCAAGCGGTGCTTGACGCCGAAGCGGTGCTGCTCGTCAATCACGACCAGGCTCAAATTTGCGAAGCGGATATCATCTTCAAGGAGAGCGTGCGTTCCCACCGCAATCTGGATTTTTCCCGACTCACAACCCGTCATGAACGATTCTTTTTCCTTGCCTTTGACGGAACCTGTCAGGAGGCCCACAGTCACGGGAAGGCCTTTCAAGAGATGTTTGAGCGTGATGTAGTGCTGCTCCGCCAGGATTTCTGTCGGGGCCATGAGGACGGCCTGTTTGGAGTTTTCGACCGCCAGAAGCATGGCGGAAATGGCCACCACGGTCTTCCCGCTGCCCACGTCGCCCTGGATGAGACGGGTCATGGGATGCGGGCCTTCCAGATCTGAAAAGATCTCAAGGATGACGCGTTTCTGCGCCGGAGTGAACTCAAACCCGCAGGCCTTGCGGAACGGGGTGAGCAGAGTCTTTTTGACCTCATAACTGAAATCGCGCGGCACCCGGCGCCTCTGGCGGGCGATGGCCAGAACGGTTTGAAGCATGAACAGTTCCTCAAATGCAAGGCGCGCACGGGCTTGAGAGACTTCTTCCAGAGTTTTCGGGAAATGGATCTTTTCCAGGGCTTCCCGCAAGGCCATGAGTTTGAGTTCGGATTGAACAGATGGCGGCAAGGGGTCTGGCAGTTCGGTGGCCGGGAGAACGCGGTGGATGAGCCCGCGAAGGAATGAAACGGAAAGGCCTTCCGTGGCAGGATAAACAGGGACAATCCTGTCGAGGTGGATGATGTCGGCCGAATCCTCGCCGTTCAAAACCTGGTGTTCCTTAACGGAAACGGTTTTGCCGTTGGGGCTCAAACCGACTTCGCCATAGACCATGATGGACCGGTCTTTGACGAATGCGTGTTTCAGGCCCTGCAGGACGTCATACTGATAGGACCTTCGCCGCAGCCACCGGCATTCGATCTCTCCCGAATCATCCGCGATCCTGGCGCTGGCAATGGCGAATCCTCTGGGCGTTTCAGTGAAGCTGAAATTCTTGAGGGATCCAAACAAGGCCAGGGTTTCGCCGACTTTGGTTTCGCGGATTTTTTTGCGGCAGCGTCGGTCTTCCCAGGTGCGGGGATAATATCTCAACAGGTCTTCGATAGTGGCAACGCCGATACCGGCCAGTTTCTCGGCCATCCTGGGGCCCACGCCTTTGAGGAAACGGACGGGTGTGTCCGGTTTATGGACTTTTTCTTCTGTGATCAATCCATCGTACCAGCTCACGAGGTCCGGATATTTCCCTGTCAAGTAATGCCAGGACCAGGTCATGCGTCAGGAGGGTCTCTAACCGGCGCTCGTAAAGAATGCCTTCATTTTGTCCGGGAAGTTTAACGATAAAAGGAACCCACCGGTCGAAAACTTTGCCGTCATAAAATTTTGCATCACGCCAGTGGTGGTCGGAACTCAGGATGACCGCCGTTTTTTCCCATGTCCCTGATTGTTCCATAACAATACGAAGTTCGCCCAGCGTGCGGTCAACAAGCGCCAGATTGTTCAGATACCCTTCGTTGTCCCCTTCAGGGGTGTTTTTGTAGTCATAGATTAGCTCTCTGGCCGATCTGTCATAAATATAAGGATAATGAGGGAGCAGAAAATAGGCGACGATCAGTCCCAGGCCGGGGTCTTGCACGCATTTTTTCGCGTTGTATAAAGCGGCTTGATAATCATTGACGACGCTCTGATTGCTGAGTTGTCTCTGCAGAGTTGCTTTTCGCGTTGCGCTCCAAATGGGCAAGAGGCGGCTGGATTGATATGCAATGATTTTAAACATCGCCGCGAGCGGATCATCCAGGGTGAAATTTTTTTCAAGCTGAGTGTTTGTTTGACTTTTAAAAATGCTCTGCCAATTTTCTGTTTCCGACACAAAAGCTGTGTTGAATCCCGCCTTGAAAGCTTTTGTGAAAATACTGGGTTGAGCGCTTAATTTAACAGTCTCGCCAGATTTTGCAAGGGTGATCATCATGTCTGACGGAGTCGGTTTGCAAAGGCTCACGAGTTGACCTGTCAGGAGGGCAGAAATTGAAAGATAGGTGGAACTGGCGGGAGAATAAGCGTTCGCGGCGTAGAAAGATTTGGCGCGGAGCCTGTCTAGTTCTGGAAGTTTAAGCGTCGCCGGCCGGCCCGGAAAGGAAAAGCGCTGGTCCATCTCGTCAAATATGAGCCAGAGCACCCGGGTCTCTGAAATGATATTTGAACGGGTCTTTTGGACCACAGGTTTGTTGCGGACAATGGACCGAACTTCCACTATTCTCCATGCCGCCTGGGATAATGTGACCAGTATAAAGGGAGATAAAATCAACAAGGTTTTTAAAGCAAAGCGGATAACGGGTCTATGCCAAAACTGAAGCGCAAGGAATATTAGGAGGCCAAACAGAATCATTTCAGGGATAAATGGAGGGAGAGTCAGGGCCATTAAACAGAGGATGCTGGCATGTCGGATATTTTTATTCTTTTTTTGAATCAATCCGAACGCTGCAAAGGAATAGAATATGAATCTTGCCGCAAGAAAACGCCATTCATAGTGCATTAGAAATCTCCAATATCCATTGCTTCCATATAGAAATTCTGAATATTCAATTCCATTCAACTCAAAAATCACGGTCAGGAGGATAGTCAATGCTCCTAAAAACGACCCACGCGCCAAAATCGTTGCCACTTTATTTTGGGAGGATCGAGCAATCCGCCACCCCAGATAAAAACCCCCCGCCAGCACTATTACATTCAGGATCAGCGCAATCAGATGGTACGGAATTAAAATTAGATTCATGGAAAACCAGTTGGAAGTCTTGAGGAGGACCGCCCATTCTCTTATAAAAAACAAGTTTGCGAGGGAAAGGGCTATGGCGGCTTTTTTGGCTTTTTCCATGCGAGTGCCTACAGTTTCTTCTTCAAGCGATAGATACGGCGTGTTTTTGAAAGTTGAAGGGACCGAAGCATGGAAAAATGCCTGCCGCAGGCGCTTTCAAAGGTTTCCATCGTAAGGGATGAGAAGAGGGGGCCCCTGCCGCGGGCAATGAGACGGAACATGGGATCCTCCGGCGTGATGAATTCGATCAGCAATAGATCGGTCGTCAAATCGGATGCCAGTTTCAAAATCTCCTCAAGCGGGATCCGTTCGGTGACCATAAGATGGTGGACGATCGCCAGCATCAGGACCGCATCGAACTTGCCCATGGCGCGTTTCAAAAACGAAGAACATTCCTCATTCCGCCAGCCCATGGCCGGGCTTGGACGGGCGATGTCGACAACGAGCGGCAGGATGTTGAGCCCCTCGGCGGAGGCAGTCCGCCAGACTTCCCCCACGACTGCGGCGTCAGAATCGATTGCGATAACTTCCGAACCGCCTTTGGCCGCAAGCGCGCTGAAATGGCCGGTGTTGCAGCCGACGTCCAAAACTCTTTTTGGCGAAAATTCATCAAGCGCCTGCCGGACAAAATCAGATTTTGTCTCGAACTCGGCCTGGGAATAAGATGGATTCGACATGTACCCGCACCAGGCGGACCGGGATCTCCCATTTTGATCGGCAAGGCGCAGCCTGGAACGCAGATGCCGGTACAAGGACTTTAGGATGAAACGCGCTTTTTCAGGGTCTTTCGTCAACTTTTGCCGATACATTCCAGTTTGAACTTTTTGTCCGCGGGAGCCGAGCCAGGTGGGCAGGGTCACCATGTCCATGAATGCCGGCCGAAATCGCTGAATGGGGCTGATGAGTTTATAAGCGGCTTCCGGTTCAATGCCGTCGCGACTGGCGTTGAAAAGAGCATTCAATGACAGCCCCAGATGTTTATTGAGGAGAAGAGGAATGCAGAATGTCCGCACAAATTGCGCATACGGCAGCCATGCGGGGTCTCGAGTGTCGCGCTGTTCAAAAGACAATACATCGACAAAGACCGCCTTAGCCCCTGAAAAGAGGACATTGTAGGGTGAAGCGTCTTTCAGGCCCATTCCATCATTCAAAAGAGATTCGGCGAGATCCAGAGTCAGATGTCCCGCCGCCATGAGCATTTCCGGGGGCCATTCATAGGGGAAAGAAGCGAAGGAAATCCGTTGATGCTCGGCGGTCATCTCGTTTTCCGGATCGTTCGAGGGTTCGCTCAGAAGGCGGGTTTGCACCAATTTTCCTTGTTCAAGGAATGTGCGGTTGGTTGATGATGCCAGAAAAGCGCGGAAATCAGGGGCGAACGATTTGTTGATGGTGCGAATCAGGCGTCCGTCCAGATCTTTTAATGTCCCCCCCGGGTCACGAAACATCTTTGGAGGACTTAAATCGTTTGCAAAGAGCGTCCCATCTGGCGCGGAACCACTGCCGGATCTTGTCGACGAAAAATGCAGCGCCGAAAATGCCCGCCAAGATCAGTTGCCAAAGCAGCGCGCCCATGCCGGGGTCGACATAGGCAAAGGCCGAGTCAGGAGCAAAGCAAGACCATAGACCCAGCGTCCATATCGAGAAAAATATTTTATGCATGAATTGCTTTGATTCTATGATTTTGAAAGCTTCGAATCCACCAATTTCTGCAATTCACCTATGGTTTTAAGTTTTAAAATTTCCAGTCCCTTGAGACGGATGGAATACTCTTTTTCGACGGCAAGTATAACTCTTACATGATTAAGGGAGTCCCAACCAGGGACCTGGTCCGCGGTCATGTCATCATCGATTCGGCAGTCCTCCAGGGCCAGAGTTTTGAGAATCGTGTTTTTCAGTCTTTTAGATATCATGGGATTCCATCCTTTCGCGGTTGGCTTTTCTGGCTGGCTTGCCCGAGGAGCTTTTTATCAGCCATCTCGGTGGCACGAGATGGATTTTGCGCAGAGTCACGTCGATTGCGGCTGCAGCGCTCATGATGCCGGCGCGAATCGATTTTTTTTCATTCTCGTCACTGGCGTTGGTTTCCGCGATCAAATGAACCTGCTCTGTTCCCAGGTCTGGATCCGCCGCGCCGTAGGCGACTGCCCGTCCGGGGATGACGCCCGCCACGGCCGTGACCGCGTCCTCAATGTCCTCCGGAAAAATGTTGTTTCCCCCAACGATAATGATATCCTTTTTCCGGCCCACAATGAAATATTCATCCTGATCCCGAAAACCATAATCCCCGCTGTAATACCAGCCCTCTCGAAGCGCTTGGCGGGTGGCGTCAGGATTGTTGCGATATCCCTGGAACATGAACTTCGAACGGATGGCCAATTCCCCCACCTCGCCGTCCGGCACATCTTTGCCAATATCGTCCACCACGCGGATTTTGCAGCCCGTGACGGCTTTGCCGGAACTCACGCAGATTTTTGCGGCCATCGAACCGCGGTCCAACGAGATTTCCCTGGGTTGCTTTCCGGGCACACACTGAGTTGCGGCAAAAACGGTTTCGGCCATCGCATAAGCCGCCGAAAGCGACTGTTCTTTGAGTCCATAAGATTTGAATTTTTCCAGGAATTTGGACATGCTTTCGCGGCGAACGGGCTCGCTGCAGTTGATAACCATGCGCCAGCTTCCCAAATTTACTCCCGTCAGTTCGTCCTCATGAATTTTATCCGCCATCAGGTTAAATGCAAAATTCGGCAGCCAGGAAATGGTGCCTGATTCTTTTGAAACGGCGTCCGAAAGAAGAGAGGGTGCAGTGATCCAGTCGAAAGGGCTCATTTGAACGAGTGGAACGGCGCGGGCCAGAGAAAGATGAAAGGCCGCAATCAGCCCCATGTCGTGATAAAGTGGAAGCCAGCTCACAATTTTGTCGCTTTCCCCGATCCCAATCGATTTGGCGTAAGTATCGACATGACCCAAGACGGCTTCATGAGAGAGTGTCACCGCCTTCTGAAGACCGGTCGTGCCTGAAGAGTGCTGGAGCAGGCATTCATCGGAAACAGAAATCTTCGATTGAATCCGCTCAATCTCATCCGGTATTTTTAGATTCTTGGATTTCCCTGCATTTTTTTCCAGGGGAAACAGCAATCCCTTGATTGTTGAGCCAGGTCTGGAAACTGACGGAACCAGTTTTTCCTCAAGTGCTTTCTCGGTCAGGATCCAGTCCAATCCTGAATGGCGGGACATGCCTTCGAGTCCCTGCCGGTATTTTTCCGGATGGATCCTGGGATTGGGATACTGGAGGACGGTCGGAATGGCGCCCAGCGCGACCACAGCCATATAGAGGGGATAAAACTCAGGGTGATGGGGGATGATGAGGGCGCAGACATCGCCTTTGCGGATTCCCGCGTCTGAGATGTTTTGCGCGTGCTTTTGAGCCGATTCCAAAAGTTTTGACCAGGTCCAACGGAATGGAGACTGTTCTGCCGTCCAATGGATGATGGCGTCTCGGTTCGGATAGGATTGTGCGTTCAGACCCCATCGGCGCCAGAGGACATCCGAGGACAACTTCATACGAATTGTATAAATTTATTCATAAAAATTTGCTAAAATAACTCAATCATGGCATTCAAATGCACAGTCTGCGCAAAAGGACCCAGCGGAGGGAACACCGTCAGCCATTCCAGACGGCACACCCGGCGCCGGTTCCTCCCCAACCTCCAGAAGATCCGCGTAGTTGTGGACAACACCGTTCAGCGGGCGTATGTCTGCACCACCTGCATCAAATCCGGCAAAATCAAGAAAGCCGCTTAATTTCCGCTTAAAATCTTTAAGCGGGATTCTCCCGAAAATACTTTCTTATCTTTGAGCGGGCCCTTGGGGTTCTGACGAAATCCAGCCAATCCTTGTGGGGATGCTGGCCTTTTCTTGTTTGGATCTCGCAGCGGTCTCCGGAAACAAGCTTATAGTCCAACCGCACCATCTTGTCGTTCACTTTGGCTCCCATGCAGGAAAACCCCAAGTCTGTGTGCACATCAAAAGCGAAATCCACCGGCGTGGAGCCCGCCGGCAGTTTCTTAACCTCCCCCTTGGGCGTAAACACAAACACCTGGTCAAATTCCAGTTCGGTCTTGAGCCCGTCCAGCACTTCCTTGGGGTCGCTGGACTCTTCCAGCCATTCCAGAGTGGCTTTGAGCCAATCCATTTTGGCTTCCACGGTGTCCCGCTTGCCCTGCGTGGAAGTGGGGCCGGTGAGCTTATAGCGCCAGTGCGCGGCCACGCCGTATTCGGCAATGCTATGCATCTCTTCCGTGCGGATCTGGACTTCCACAATGTCGCCCGGGGCCATTTCCACGGTGGTGTGGAGGGATTGATAGAGGTTGTTCTTGGGGATGGCGATATAGTCGGTGAAGGAATCGGGCACCGGCTTGAAATTGGAGTGGACGGCGCTTAAGATGGCATAGCAGTGCTCGACGGTGTCCGTGAGGATGCGCACTCCGGACAAGTCCTGGATTTCTTCAAAGGGCTTGTTCTGGCGGAGCATTTTGCGGTAGACCGAATGAATGCTCTTTGGGCGGGCGCTGATGTGAATTGGAATGTTAAGCGGCTTCAAAACCGACTCGATTTTATCCACGCTGGTTTTCAAATGGACTTCCCGTTGTTCACGATTTGCGCTCATTTTGGATTCCAGCTCGGCATACACTTGCGGTTCAAGATATTTGAGAGACAAATCCGCCAGGTCGTGTTTCAAGCCATACATGCCCAGGCGCTGGGCCAGAGGCACATAGAGGTTCAAGGTTTCCTCGGAAATCCGCCTGCGCTTTTGTTCCGGAAGCGCTCCGAGAGTTTCCATGTTGTGGCGGCGGTCGGCCAGCTTGAGCAAAATCACGCGCACGTCCTTGGCAGTGGCGATGAGCATTTTGCGCCAGTTTTCCGCTTGCTCCGTGATGGCTCTGTCCGCCACCATCTGTTCCAGCCGGTCGATCTTGGTCACGCCTTCCACGATGGCCGCCACTTCGTCCCCAAATTCCGCTTTCAGCTCTTCCCGGGTCACCTGGGTGTCTTCGATGACATCGTGCAGGAGCCCGGCCTGGAGCGTGACCGCGTCCAAATGAAGTTCGCTTAAAATTTTTGCAACGGCGAGAGGATGGGTGACGAATGGGTCTCCCCCCGCGCGGAGTTGTTCGGCGTGGGCGCGTTTGGAGAATTCGAACGCGCGCCTTAAGGGTTCCTGAGCAGCAGAGGACAGGTAGGAAACAGCATTTTGCGCCATTTCCCCGAATGAGGTCTCTAAGTCCTGGGACAAATTATTTTTGGACGGGGCTGGAGGCGGAGGCGTAAAGCCGCTTGGGCATTCGGCCCGCCAAAAACGCTAGGCGCCCGGCTTGGATTGCGAGGCTCATGGCGCGCGCCATGGCCACGGTATCTTGCGCTTCCGCAATGGCGGTGTTCATGAGGACGGCGTCCGCGCCCAGTTCCATGGCTTCAGCCGCGTCGGAAGCTGTGCCCACTCCGGCGTCTAAGATGAGCGGGACATTTTTAATAACATCGCGGATGAACCGGATGTTGATGGGGTTCAGGATGCCCTGCCCGCTGCCGATGGGCGCGGCAAGCGGCATTACGGCGGCGGCGCCGGCTTCTTCGAGCTTTCTGGCCATGATGGGGTCATCATTGGTGTAAGCGAGCACTTTAAAACCTTCTTTTTCTAGCACCTTGGTGCCTTCGAGGAGAGCTTCCGTATCAGGCAGCAGGGTTTTGGCGTCCGCGATGATTTCGAGCTTGATGAGATTGGTTTCCACGAGCTCCCGGGCCAGACGCGCGCAGCGGAGCGCGTCAGCCAGGTTGTAGCACCCGGCGGTGTTGGGCAAAATGTCCATGCCCTTGGGCAAATATTGCCAGAAAGACTGGGGCGAGCGGTCGGTCAAATCCACTCGGCGGATGGCCACCGTCACCATTTCTGAGCCGGAGGTCTCAAGAGTCTGTTTCATCAAATCCAGGGTTTTATATTTTCCCGTGCCCGTGATCAGGCGCGAGCCATAAGTTTTGCCCGCAATCACGAGCGGCTTGTCATTAATTTCAGTTCCAATTTCCGTTATCATTCTATTATCCCCCTCCAATCATCTGCAAAAATTTGATATCAGTGCTCATATTTTGACCATCGTTTTCCGATTTCCTCATAAACCTCTTTTCGGTGGGCGATCATCCAGATGGTAACCTTGGAATTTTGGAGTTCATAGACCACCCGGTAATCCCCCACCCGCAGTTTCCAAAGCCCCAGAAGAGAGCGTCTTAGGCGCTCCCCATAATGCTGTGGGGCGATCTCAAGCCTTGTTGCTATGGCTTTCTTGATGCGCACCTGAACATTCTTGGGGATGCGGTCCAGGTCGGAATGGACTTCCGGCCTGAACTCTACCTGAAAATTCAATTCCTACTTGACCTTTCTCTTCTGCCAGAAATATTTCTGGGGGATGGAAGGAGCCTTGTTTCTCATGCGCGCAATTACTTTGGCCTCCAAAACTTCGTCTTCGAAAAGCTCCAAAGCCTCTAAAAGAAGGTCCCGGGCCTTTTGAGAGAGTGAAACCCCGTCCCTCTTGGCCAGGCGCTCCACGGCCTTAAAAATGGGCGGCTCCACAATTGCTGAAATCCTGGGCAGAATACTGGGCATTTCATTCACCTCCTAAAGGATTTCTTAAGTGTAGCATAAGTAGCACACCTTGTCAAGGGGTGGACTCCCCTTATCCCCCTCCGATCATCTGCAAAATTTCGATTTGGTCGCCGTCTTTGATTTGCGTTTTCAAATAATCCGCGCGGCGCACAATGGTTCCGTTAAGCTCGCACGCTATTTTTTTTACCTCAATTTTTTTCTCAGCCAAAAGGTCCGACAGAGTGGTTCGTTCGGAGGCTTCGTCCGGTTTGCCGTTCAAAATGATTTTAACTTTCATCCGCAAAAATCCTAAAAATCCCTCATAAGAATTTTGCTGGAGTGCCGATTTCCTCTATCTAATAGCATTAGAGAATCGGCCCCCCCTACCATCGCACGCCTCCCAGAATGATTCCTGCGGCAAAGGATCCCAGGCAGTAGACATCGCGCACCTTGTGTATGCGGGGCAGGATGTCGGAAGCTCCCACATAGAAAAATATGCCCGCAATAAACCCGAACAGCCATCCCATCAAGGAATTGGAAATGGAAGCGGCGAACGGCCAAAAAAGGACGACTCCAAGCGGCGTGGCCAGAGCCAGGAGTGCCACAATGCCCAGGCACTTTTGCTTGGTGTAATGCGCGGCGGTGAGCAGTCCGGTCATGGTGAGCCCGTCGGTGAATTTGTGCACCAGAACGGCCACGGTGACGGCTTCCCCGAGAGAACTCCCCTGCCGGAAAGCCACTGCAATGGCCAGGCCGTCAATCAGGGAATGGAGCGTGAGCGCGCCAAACGCGGTCCAGCTCACGATGTGGATGGGGCACTCTTCCGCGAATTCGGAACAGCTGTGGATCATAGTGTAGCCCTCAATCGCGAAAATCAGAAGAAAAGCGGTGAGCACGCCCAGGCCAGAAAGTCGGGCGTCCAGGGAACTGGCCTCCGGCAAGATGTGGATGAAAGAAGCTCCCAGAAGCACGCCCGAAGCGAACGCCAGGATGCGCCAAATGTTGGATTTGGACCATTCATGGCGCACTAGCAGAACGCCCGCTCCCAACAAAGTGGAGCCAAAAGCTAAAAAAGACCAAAGATAGACGGACATGAGTTAGTGCACCTGGATTTGATAAAGCTTCTTGTATCGGCCGTCATTTTCGATGAGCCGGTCGTGGGTGCCTTCTTCAATCACACGGCCGTTTTCAATCACCAGGATGCGGTCCGCGCGCCTCACGGTGGAGAGGCGGTGTGCCACCACCAGCACCGTGCGGTGCTCCATCAGCCGCTCGAGAGCTTGCTGTACAAGCTGTTCGGATTCGGCGTCCAAAGAAGATGTTGCTTCGTCCAAAATAAGAATGGGCGGGTTGCGCAGAACCGCGCGCGCCACGGAAAGTCTCTGGCGCTGGCCGCCTGAAAGTTTGATGCCCCGTTCTCCAATCAGAGTGTCATATCCCTGCGGCAGGGCCGTAATAAATCCGTGCGCGTTGGCTACCTTGGCCGCCTCCACAATTTCCCTGCGGGCGTCCGCATTGTTGGGGTCGCGGATAGCCTCTTTGCCATAGGCGATGTTGTAGGCCACCGTGTCGTTAAAAAGAATCACATCCTGAGTCACAATTCCAATCTGGCTGCGCAAAGATTCTATGGTGATGCCGCGAATGTCGGTGCCGTCAATCAAAATGGCTCCATCTGTGACGTCCATGAGGCGGGGCAGCAGGTGCGTGATGGTGGTTTTTCCCGCACCCGAAGCTCCCACCAAGGCCACCACTTCCCCCGCGCGGATGGAAAGGTCTATGTGGTCCAGCACGACCGGCCCCGTGCCGTAAGAAAAACTCACGCCGCGGTATTCAATGGAATTTTTAAACGGCGGCAATGTGCCGGCTCCCGGCTGCGCCTGCACGGACGGTTTTTCATCCAGAATCTCGAAAATGCGCTCTGCGCAGGCCGTGCCCTGCTGGATGGTGGCGTTCACGCTTGTAAAATCTTTGACCGGCTTATAAGCCGAAATGGAAGCAAACAGGAATGCCGCGAAGCTTCCAACGCTCCATTGGCCTGTGATGACGTCGTTGCCGCCGACCCAGAGGAGGTAGCCCGCGGCAATGGAACCCATGAACTCCATGACGGGAGCGCCCAAGATGTTGGCCCGCACCCAGCGCATGTGGGCCGAATAGTAATTCCGGTTGTCCTGCCGGAAACGCTCGATCTCGTCCTGTTCTTTGCCGAATATCTTTGTCACCACATGCCCCCCGATGCCTTCGTGGATCGACGCAAAAAGATCCGCCATCTCCACGTTGATTTCCCGCCCAGCGCGGCGGAGTTTCTTGCCCAGAATGGAGACGGGAACGGCGGCAATGGGCAGAAGCACGAGAGTGATCAGGGCAAATTTCCAGTTCAGATATAAGATGGTGCTGATGAGAAAAATCAGCGTCAAGCCGTCGCGGATGATCTGGATGGGCACCTGCACCATGGCAATTTGAAGCGTGGTGGTGTCATTTGTGACGCGGCTCATGAGCTTGCCCGTGCTGGTGCGGTGATAAAAATCAAGAGAGAGACCCTGAAGATGTTCATAAAGCGTTTGGCGGATGTCGCGAACGATGGCATGGCCGATATAGCTCATCATGTAATTCTGGATGTAAGTGAAAACGCCCTTGAGCAGATAGACGGCGGGGAATGCCAGGGTGATGTAGAGGAGCATTTGCCGGTCCTTAGCGATGAGGACGTCGTCCATCACAAAACGGACCAGCCACACCGGGGCCGCGGTCAGAGAAGCCACTCCGACCATGCAGATGCCGGCCTGGATGAAGCGCGTCATGTAGGGTTTCAAGAACCGGAACAGTCTCAGATGTACTTTCATAAATCGGCCAGAATGGAAGCGGCGGCGCGGTCATAGGCACCCGGCTTGCCGAGCACCTTTCTCAATTTTATCAGTTCGGATCGGGTGCGTTCAAGGAGCGCCGGGTCCGCCAGGTACCTTGACGCTGCGCGGACAATTTCGTCCGGATTGGCCCTGTGCTGAATCAGCTCCGGAACCACTTCCCTCCCGCTCAAAATGTTGGCCATGGAAACGTAAGGAACCTGAATAAGCATGCGGGCGACCAGGTAGGTGAGCCAGGAAGCCTGGTAAATCACAATCATGGGGATTCCCAGCAGGGCATTTTCCAAAGTGGCGGTGCCGGATGCCGTCAGGCACAGCGTGAGATTTAATCTGTCATTGTAGCCGGCGTTTCGAACGAGTTTGACGGGCGAATCTTTAAGATATTTCTGATAAAGGGAATCGGGAAGAGCGTCCACGGCAAACAGCACAGCTTCCAAATTTCCAAACTTTTTTTGGAGATCCTCAAAACATCTGAGCATGATGGGAACATGGCGGGAAATCTCCCTCACCCTGGAGCCGGGCATAAGGCCCAGGCGAATTTTTCCATTTGGATTTTTCGGGGCAGTTGCTTCGCCCAGGGTTGCGATGGCATCCATGACCGGGTGCCCCACGAATTCCACGGGAACACCGTATTGCTCATACAATTCTTTTTCGAAGGGAAAAATAACGAGCATTTTTGTTACGGACTCTTTTAGACGTTGGATGCGCCACTTGCGGCTGGCCCACACCTGCGGGCTCACGAAATAAAAAACAGGGATGCCTTCTTTTTTCGCCTTTTTGGCGATATGAATGTTAAACCCGTAGTAATCGATCAGCACGACCGCATCCACCTGTTTTTTTTCAAGAATGGGGAATACGGTGTCCGTAAGAATGTCTTTAAGCTTAAAAAACTGCTTGACGGGCTGGGAGAAGCCGGAAACGTCCATCTCCACCATGTCTTTGAGGAAAGTGTCCGCCACGCTTTTCAGGCGCACGCCGCCCAGGGCGGTCACGGAAAGATCGGGATTTTTTTTCTTAAGAGCGCGAACCAGAGATTCGCCGTGGAGGTCCGCCGAATAGTCTCCGGCGGAAATGAGGAGTTTCAAGGGGCTTCGTGGAGGTGGAGCTGCTCCAGGATTTCCTTACCCAGCTCAAGCGCGTCGCGGCCGTGCTCTCCGCTCACTTGCGGCTGCTTGCCTTCCGCGATGCATTCCAGGAAGTGTTTGAGTTCGAGTTTGAGCGGCTCTTCCTCTTTCAGTTTGGGCCGCAAAATCTCAATGTCTTTGAACCCGCTCACTTGCGCTTTTTTCTTCTTGTAGATTTTGAGATCCTTGCGGGCGTAATCCACCGATACATAAGCGTCTGCCTGAAAAATCCTGATTTTGCGGTATTGTTCCAGAGAAATCCGGGAGGCGGACAAATCTACAATACAGCCGTTTTCAAAGCGCAGGCGGCACTTGGCGATGTCTTCGTGCTGGGTCAGAACTTTCGCGCCGAAGGCCTCCAGAGTCTTCACTTTGCTTCCCACAAGATACAAAACGATATCAAGGTCATGGATCATCAAGTCTAGTACTACACCGATATGGGAGGTGCGGGGGTCAAATGGCCCCAGGCGGTTCACCTCGATGAATTTGGGGTCCTTCACGTACTTGTGGGCCTCAATGACGGCGGGATTGAAGCGCTCCACATGTCCCACTTGCAGGATGAGATTTTTGTCCTGCGCGATTTTGATGAGCTCTTCTGCCTGCTCCACGTCTTCCGTAAAAGGCTTTTCAATGAGGCAATGAATGCCGGCTTCAAGGCAGTCTTTGCCGATCTGATAATGAAGCGGCGTGGGCACAGCAATCACCACGGCTTTCACCTTGCCGAAAAGATCCTTATAATACTGGAACGCGGTCGTTTTTGTGCTCTTGGCAATCTGCTGGGCGCGTTTTTCGTCTTGATCCACAATGCCGATAAGCTTGGATCCTTCCAGTTCGTGCAGAATGCGTGCGTGATGCTGGCCCAGATGTCCCACTCCGATGACAGCGGTCTCGATCATCTCGGTTTCTCCCACGCCACAATGCACATGCCGGCTTTGTCCGCCCGTTCGATCATGGCGTCTTTTTCCAGCATGATTGTTTTGCGGGCCTCAACGGCCAGAACTCGGCATTTACACTCGATCATGACTGAAACGGTGCTCATCCCGACGACCGGTACGTCAAAACGCATATCCTGGTTTGGCTTGGAGCTTTTTACGATAATAATGTCATTCCCGCCCAAGGCGGCGCCCCGGCGGATGCATTCATCTGTTCCCTCCATGGCTTCCACAGCAACCGCCGCGCGTTTTTTGATCACCACGGTCTGTCCCAAGTCCAGGGCGGCAAGCCCCTGAGCCATGCGAATGCCAAACTCAATGCCGCGTTCTTCAGCATCCGTGGGCTTCGATTTTGTAAGAGATCCCGGAGCAGGCAGTAAATGGGAAAGAAATGTGGTGGATGGCAAAAGATGAATGCCGTCTTTTTCGAGCTCGTTAGCTACGGCCAGGAGAACGGAGTCCGCCCTGCGGTCCTTGATACTAAAAAGCAGTTGGGCGGCGCGGAAATCTGGAACAATATCGGAAAAAAGTTTGGTGTGCTCCAGGCGGCCCGCCATGGCGGCTTCACACACGCCTTCTTTCTTCAAGGTCTGGATGATGGAATCCAGTTTTCCAACGGACACGGTGTGGACGGCCTTGGCATAGGGAGAGAGGTTTTCGTCCATCTCTTCCTTGAGGGCGATCACCACCAGCTCGCGGTTGTTCTTGCGGGTTTCTTGTGCGAAAATGAGAGGGAACTTGCCTTTGCCGGCAATGAGCCCGACGGGAGGAGCTGAACTCACCAGGTTTGAGAGGCGCTGGTTTCGGCTTTGAGCCTGGGACGGCAGACGCCGCGCCCGGAAGATGAAATGAACTGCAGAAAGTCCCGGACCTCGGGGCTTGTATGCTTCTCAGAGCGGACCTGGCGGGTGATCTGTTTCAGCGTGCCTTTGGAGAAGAAAATTTTCTTATAAACCCGCTTGAGAGATTCGATGGATTCTTTGGAAACATGGCGCCGCTTCATGCCCTCGGCGTTCAAGCCCACAATCCTTGCGCGGTCGCCGGAAACGGTGCAATAGGGCGGCACGTCCATGGGCACCATGGAGCCCGCGCCCACCATGGCCATTTTGCCGATTTTAACGAACTGGTGAATGCCGGACAGCCCGCCCACCACGGTTCCCATGCCGATGCTGACATGGCCGGCCACAGCCACGCTGTTGGCCAAAATCACTTCATCTTCAATGACGCAGTCGTGGGCCACGTGCGAATAAGCCATGAACAGGCAGCCCTTGCCGATCCGGGTTTCCCCCTTGGCCGCTGTGCCGCGGTTCAAGGTGGCGCATTCCCGCACAATCGTGCCGTCGCCGATCACGATGCGGGTTTTTTCTCCGCGGTATTTCAAATCCTGGGGAGCGGTGCCGATGAATGCCTGGGAAAAAATCTTGCAGGAGGCGCCGATGTCGGCGAATTCAATGACGCAGTGGGAGCCGATCTGGGTGTTGGCGCCGATTTTACAGTCGGGGCCGATGATGGCGAAGGGGCCTACCTGGGCGGATTCGTGGATTCTTGCCGTCGGGTGGACGATTGAGGTGGAATGGATCAAACTCCCTTCTGTGCGAAGGGCGTCGATCATCCCACCACCTCGAGAACAGGAATAGGTGGTGGGATCATTTGTCCACCAGGGCGAAGGTAAATTCGGTTTCGGCGGCCAGCTCTGTTCCCACGCGGGCCTCTCCTTTGACCTTG
>Ga0155662_1050_pt5 | contig 17616 bp, 9 predicted proteins | sample RifCSPlowO2_01_FD_107319 | JGI IMG/M metagenome (GOLD analysis project Ga0155662, IMG submission 107319) | Elusimicrobia bacterium RIFCSPLOWO2_01_FULL_54_10
TTCGCCGCGACAATCAGGCTGCGGCCCGAAGTTTCGGCAGTTTCGGCAATCTTGCGAAATGACTTTGCTTCCAAGCTCGCGCCGCCAACCAATGCGCCGTTCACGTTTTTAACGGAAAAGATCTCTTTGGCGTTCTCCGGCTTGACGCTGCCGCCATAGAGAATTGGAATGTTCAGCCCAGCGTCCTGCCCCAGTTCCTGGACCCTGTTTACGAGAAACGACCGGATGGCATCGTGCATTTCCTGGATCTGAACATTTGTGGGAGGTTTTTTTCCTTCCCCGATGGACCAGATGGGTTCATACGCAATGATGAGCTTGGTAACCTGCTCCGCGGTCAGGCCATTCAAGTCTTCGGCTAGCTGATTCAAAACATAATTCACATGGCCCTTCGCATCTCTGTACCATTGGGGTTCTCCCACGGCGAGGAGGAGGGTTTCGAATTTTCCATCGGCAGCCTTAAAAGCTGCATGAAGTTTTTCGTTGATTTGTTCGTCCGTATCTCCGGCTTGCGTGACAAAAAGACCTCCCGTGTCCGGTTCATGTAATTGCCTTGTCTCGCTGTGGCCGATGATGCTGCCTTGCGCGCCGGCTTTTTTGAGGAGAGGAATGTTGATTCTTCCCGTGAACTGGCCGACCAGGAGAGAGAACCACTGCCCGATGATTTTGGGAACATTGAACGACCGAGCAAGGGCGGTGGCAAGTTCATCCGTTTTTTTCTCTGTCAAGGGCAAGATGGCAGACGGCGCAAGCGCCGTTTTCGTCCAGCGAAAAGTTTCCTTAAACTGGGTAAGGCTAAAATTGGCCAGCGCTTCGGGACCTCCGCGGGGCTGGACGGATTGGAAGGTGAATTCAAGCGCTTTTACAAGAAATTGCATCATCGTTCTTTCTAAGATTTCATCAGTCAGATCGTTTTGGTACATCTGGATGATGAGGCGCGTGCCATCACTTTTGATAGAGTGAAAGGCCAACCCGGCATTATCCAAATCAGTTGACAATGAAGAAATGGCTTTGGATGGAACAATTCCCCCTTGCAAGTAGTTTTCCAGATCGACTTCTATCCTCACGGGATTTCGAGTGTTTTCGAGGGATCTGGGAACAACGCTGAACCTGAACAAACTGGGGACATTGGCGTTCCAAATCCAGTGCGGGACATGGTGGAAGATGCCGAACCCGATGAAAGCTGCAAACAAGCTGGGAGCAACAAAGGTGAACGCAATCCATGCTCCCAAAATGCCCAGCAAGTTTATACCGATAAATGCTGCGACGGCCCATCTGCTTGACAAAATGCTATAGATCCGTTCAAATGGATGAGATACCAGCCAAAGAAGTCCGCCGCCTACCATGATGCTTGCAAGCCTCTCAAAATTCAGGTCAGTGCCAAAGAACCATGAGGACAATCCCCAGGCACCCATAACGAAAAAAGCCAAAACCCAGCTTTCCCCCATGGGGTCCAAATGCTTTTCCAACCGTTCGATTTTAGCCTTGGCGCTGATTTCAGACATCCCGTCCATGCCAACGTATTTTTTCATGCGCCGTTCGCGGGAAATGACGGAAAAGAGGGGTGCGGCGGGAAGAGGCGCTGACTCTGCAGACACAAGCTTCTCATAAACAGGCACGTGCTTGCGCACGATTTCGTACAGGGGCTTGTCTCCCACTTTTTCGTTAACGACCGAGTGGAATAATTTCGCCAGGTCGTCGAAATCCATGTCCGAAAGCACTTCCTGAACGCTCCGCGGCCCTTCAGGAGCCCATTCGGGGGAAAGTTCCATGATCATGGAAACCATGGCCTTGGTCATTTCTTGCCTGATCGTGAGCCAAAGTTCCCCGCCTTCGGAGGCGGCTTTCAAACGCGCCAAGGCAAGGGATGCGGCCAAAATGGCGTTCATGCCCAAATTTCCCTTTCGTTGAGCGACGGCGATGGGGTCGCTTACATTTTTGCCTCTTTCCGCGGCGGTGGCCAGTTCCAGCCCAAGCAGCGTTCGGTCAATGTCCACCACGCTTCCCAGATCCGACGCGCGCCTGCCGATAAACACCGGAGCAATCGCATGTTTGACATTGTGAACGGCGTTCCTCACGCCTTTTCCCTTGTAACGGTTGGCGCGCGCCCAAAGTTCCGAAATTTCCGAGTCATTGGCCGCTTTGATGGTTGCGTCATCCATGCCTTTCCTGAACTGCATTACCACGCCGTCACCGTTTTTCTGCACCTGGAAAAGTTCGGGGCGCCTTTTTGTGGCGCCATTGGGCTCAATCGTGTCGTCCGTGAGGTGGATGGCTTCCCCTTCGCCCGAAGAAGTGCCCAGGGGGGTGGAGCCGGAGAAAACCCTGCCGTCTTCGGTGATGACTTCCACCATCACGGTGGGGTTCCCGGAGTTGGTGGGGTTTTCATAAACCCTGAAGTCCTTGATGACCATGTCCCTGGGCTTGAGGTTCAGCCCGTGGCTGGCCTGCTGCATGATTTCGTTGATTCGGCCGAATTTGACGAGCCGCTCCGTGTTGGCGCCCCCGCCGAACTTGGCGCCAAGGCTGTTCACCCCAACAGCGAAATCGGCTTCAAATGTGTCATTAGGAGACTGGGAGCGGTGCGAAAGGATCAACTCCTTCCCGCGTCCCAAAACCACGAGCATAGCCAGGATGGTTTCCGCCACGGTGCCGATCTGATTGGCTTTTGTCAGCTGAGCGGTGATGACGTCCCTGTTTTCATCGATGATGCGGTCATTGGTGACCACCAGGTCGTCGCCTACAATCAGGACGCGGTTCCCCATCCTTTCCATTATGAGCTTCCATCCCGCAATGTCCCGTTCGCTGAAGCCGTCTTCAATGGAAATAATGGGAACGCCTTCCATCATGGCCTGAATGTAGATTTCGAGAAGTTCTTCGCGGTCCATAACGGTGGAGCGCTTGGAATCCCGGTAAAAGTAATACCGGCCCACGGCTTCTTCCTGTTCAAATTTTTTGCGGAATTCGTTTTCAAGCTCGCTGGCTGCTGGATCAAGCGCTATGGCCACATGGACGCCGGGAGTGAAACCTTCGTCCCCCATGGCTTGCACCATGAGCCGCCAAAGGCGCTGTTCCGGGATTTTGTCGTTCTTTTCGGGCTCGATGATGGGGGCCAGGCCGCCCTCCAGGCCAATTCCCTTGACCGTGCAGCCTTCGGTTTTGTTGATGATTTCAAGCAGCCGGCCCTGAAGCCGATTGATCATTTCCTGCGCGTCTTCAATGGTGAGGGGCTGGTCTTCGCGCCCGGGAAGGGAAATGGGCATGAACATGGCTTCCTGCATGCTGATGTTGCTGTCCGGGTACTGCTTGAAAGTGTGGGCTCCGCCCATTCCAGAGTTCCGGTAACCCCAAGGGGCGCGGACGGTCATTTCTTTTCCATCCACTTTAATTTTAAGCTCCCACGGGCGGCCTTGCTTGAGTTTGTCTTTAAGTTTGGGCGACCTGTCCCACCATGTGGTTTGGGAATCAGCCGAAGTTGCTTGCGCTTCCACGGCTTTTCGTTTTTCCTCGGCGGATTTTTCACGGGTCACGAATTTTTGATATTCGCCGGGGTCCGCCAGGTAATAATCTAACAAGCTCACCACGCCCAGGGGGAATACAAGGCGTCCTGCGATGATAACCCACTCAGAAGCGTGCAAAATGTCTGTTCCCAGGATGTTGTTAAGCACGAGAATGTTGATGGCGGTTCCGGCGGCAATCAGGACAGCCCCAACAGCGAAAAATACTCTGGCCAGTTTCCAGCTTGCCGCGGGGCCGGCGGCGTTCACCGCCAGGTTGTTGTTGGCGTCTACATAGTAATTTAAGCCGTTCCGCACGATTCCGGGGAATTTTCCCAAGGGAGAGGTCAGGAACATGCGCGCTTCCCACTGCACTCGCTTCCACCCGCTTTTGTGCGCCTCCGCGTCCTTCATGTATTTTTTGTGCAGGGTGAGCAAGTCCACCGCTTTCCAATAATGGCCCCGCTCGTGCCACCAGACTTCTATCCAATAGGTGGCGAAGACCAGGAAGGCGGACAAGATGGCGTCGGGGCTGGCGTAAAGGTGAATGAAGGATTCCGCAAAAGAGCTGTGCAGGGTGGGCAAAACGGGCAGTGAAAAAAGGGCTGGGATCAATGAGGCATGGAAAGCGACCAAAATGTGGTTGGCGATGACCAGTTCTTTGTGGAGAAAAGATCCCTTGGCTGTGGCTTCAGGATTGGAGCCCAAGTCCGGCACCGCATCAAAAAGTCGAACATACCGCTCCTTCATAAAGGGGAAAGGAATGTCTCTGCCCATTTTCTCATTGCGGATATTTTCGAGAGACTTGTTGAATGCCGCAAGGTCTTCGGCCGATCTTTTGCCGGACAGCCGGCGGAATTTGGTTACGAACGCCGCGAACGCGGCGGGTTGGGCAATAAATATATTGGCGAAAGCGTGTAGCGCGTTTTCCACCCGCATCGGCCTATTTTCTGGAGTCACTCCGCTCAGGAGCCCCCAGTCAATCAAAAACACTTCCAGGGAATCGCCTTCTCCCACAATCCTGATGTGCTCCAGCAGGTTGTCCAGCCGGTGGACGACATGGTCATGAGCGCTGACGGTTAAATCAAACATCCAGAATGTTTTTTCAGCCAGTTTTCTTGCGGCCAAATTTTGCTCCGCTTGGCTTAACTGGGCCCACCTGTTTCTCATGGAAAGCTCGTCGCTGATGCTTTCTTCCACAATCACGCCGCTCTGGCGCGGATCCGTGAATATAACCCGAGGCCCGATATTCGCCGCCGAGGCTTTTAAGGAGCGTTCGATTTCAAATTCCGGAACGGAAGTCTCGGTTTCTTTAACCGCGTAAGTCTTGATGGGTTTATTGTCTTCCGTATAGGCGGTTAAATAATGAATCATGGCATAGTTTTGCCTTTGCGAACCGCCGGGATCCTGGCTGATGTGATGAACTGTTGCCCTCGTAACATTTGCGGAAATGTCAGAACGGATGGCGGCATGAATGGCAGGCATCAGGCCGGTTTTCTCCCTGCTCCCGGAGCTTCCCATGTTTCCTTCAACGGTCGCGGGAACCGTTTCTCCGGTTGTGAATAAGAGAATTTTTTTCCAGTCATCGACGGATCCAAGCGTTCCCGCAATCAGGAAAAGAACCGCAATGGAGCCGGCTAATGCCTGGGCCAGAATGCTCACACCCGGCCCTCTCATGGCGTCGAATCCAAAGAAAGCGAGGAGCAGGTCCACGAAAACGTCAAACGCGAGGTATCCTAAAACGACTGCTCTGCCGCGGCTTTTCGTGTTGACGACGATGACGCCTTCCAGCTTGCCGATGGTGCTTTTGCTCCAGTCAATTTCAAGCCCGAACGCCCATGCATAAACGACATGCCGGACTTCTTTGAAGGCATAGATGGGGTAGCTGACGAGGGACAGAATCGTCCGGAACGGCCTCTTGAGAGGGCTAAACACCCACTCGTACGGGGCCGCGCCGTGGCCTTCCAGTTTGGGTTGATCAAGCGTGCGAGCGCTGAGTCGCGCGCGGTCAATAATTTGGATAAACGGTGCATCCTTGCTTTTTTCGATTGTGAGTTGGGCGGTGATCTGCGTGAGAAGATTGGAAGCGTCCAGTCCAAAGACGGGATTGTTGAGCGATTCCGCCAGAATTCTGCGGATAATGCTGCCCGCCTCCCCGTCCGTGAGAACTTCATCCGGCAAATCCGCCATGCGGAGGATGATCAACTGTGTGTCAAGCTTGTCCCGTTCCCCCGCCCCCGCGTTGCGAATCCATGCCAGAACGCCGTCGACGTGAGATTCCCTGTCCGCGCCTTTGGTTTTAAGAACTTTCCCAATCAGTCCCATCAGGGTGACATAGGACTCGGCTGAGTTGGTGGGTTTGCCGCGTTCAATCACCTCCAGCATCATTTGACCTTTCGAATATCCGAGTTTGGACGCCTTGCCAAAAAGCTCTTTTGCCAGACCGAAGTCCGGTTTGATCTGCGTCAAGGCTTCTCTCATGCCCGCGTAATAATTCCGGTAGGCGTCCGCCAGTTGATCGGCGGCGGCGTCAAAGGTACCGCGGACGAAGCTTCCAGCCACTCCGGCGGAAGCTTTGCTGATTTTTGTCGCGGGAGCCGGCACGGTCTCGGTCACATCCAATGCTTCCAGCGTCCCGTCTTCCTGAAGGTGGGCGGCCATGACGGCCGCTGCCATGGGCACGGAACCTATGCCGCTCAGCATGCTGGCGTTTCTCACGGATCCCATGGCGGCTTTGAGCTCGTCTTGCAAATCGGCGGTGGCAACCAGTGGAGTCTGGTATTTCCCCGCAAAGCGCATGGCAAAATTGACCGTGGCCCTTTTGCCCTCGTACCGGCCGTTCAAAACGACGGAGCCGCTCTTGCGGACGGGATTTTCAAAGAAAAGCCGGTTTTGGAAAGTGTCCAGAACGGTTTCCAGCACTTCGGCGTCGATTTTGGCGTCTTTGACTTTGCGGAGGGCTTGCAGTTCCTTTATGTACTCCGAAAGGAGGGATTTAAAATCCGTTTTTTCAGAGGCGGGGATTTTTCCGCCGGACTCAACTGCGGTCAAATGAGGACGGACCACGACAAACGGAACATTCTTGCTTTTAAGATGCCGTGTGATGCCGGGAGTGTGGAAACCGCCGGCGATCAAGACCACCCGGTTCTGAGAAGCTTGTTTGGCAAGTTGCAGCGTGTTTTCCGCAAGGATGGAATCTCTCTTGAAAGCGAGCTTGTAATAGGATTCCTGCAAAAATTTCATTTCCGGCAGCGTGAGCTTGGGCTGGGCGACGCGGGAAACGGAAACGGGCTTGCCGCTGTAGTTAAAATCAGGGTTGATCCACGGGAGATGCAACCTGGATTCTTGCTCGTTCACAAAAGAATGGATTTCCTTCCAGCCCTGGTGGTCCATGCTCCCGCCTTCGGAATAGGTTTGCCAGTCCTGCGGCGAAAATCCTTCGCTCCAGAATTTCTTCTGGATCCTTAAGAAGGAATTCATCTGAACAAGAGTTTTAAAATCCTCCCGGCCGCTTGTATGAACGGCGTAGACGGAATTTTCCAGACGGCTGATTTCGGACACGATGGATTCGACATTGATTTTTTCGCCCTCCGCCAGATACCGGCAGTAGGACTCCACTTGAGGAGCGGGAAGTCCGTGAATTTTTGCCATTTGGAGGAGGCCCTGATGGAATTGAAGCGCGCTCAGCTTCCCCAGACGGTAGTTCAGGCTCATCTGCACGATTCCCGCCAGGGACGCCTTGTCCATGCCGGAACTCAACGATTCCACAAGTTTCTTTCGCTCGTCTTCCAGAGACCGCAAGGAAAGGGTTTGCTCAAGAGCGTAAACATCCAATATTTGAGAAAGGTTGGGCAAGCCGGCCGCATTCCATGCGGAAGGGGCGGATTTCCGGAGAAACCGCACATGATCGGCAAGGCTGGACTGCTGGGCGTCATACAGAGCCGAAGCGCGGTCCAGGGCGAGAAGCTCTTCGGAATAAACCCGGCGCTTGATTCTGTCCAAGCGCGCGGAAAGCAGGCCGAGCTGCCGCTCAATGCCCCTGCGTTCAGGGTCCATCATCTTGCGGGTTTTCAAGTTGGCCTGGTACACCTGCTCGTCCTCAATGCCTTGAATCTCCAGGCCGCCTTTGAGAATCGCGGCATATTCTTCGCCCGTGATGGAGGCTTCTTTAAGGAGGGACTCAGCCATGCTTGCTTTGACCGTTTGATCGGGCAGAACGGAGATCCACTCCGGGTGGACTCTTCGGGAAGCGCCTTCCACGCAGACCAGAGAAGTTTCAAGCGATTCTAGAATTTTTGAAGCGTTTTTCTGGGCTCCGTAGTGCTGGTGGGCGTCCTGGATGTGGATGACAAGCGGGGCGGAATCGGCAGGAGCAGCCGGATACCAGCTTTCCACGACCGTCCCCAAGTTTTCGGGGAGGTGGAGGCCGGTGGAATGCCCGGTGGAAAGGCGGGGCAGCAGAAAAGCAGACGCCGCGGCTTGGTGGACTTCTGATTTTTTAGATTCCTGCGTTTGGAGAGCGTTTCTTCGTTCGGACCACAAGGAGGCTTCTGCGAAAGGGGCGGAAAATGTCGAGAAGGTGAAGACTGCGAGGACTGAAAGGGAGAGGATCTGAGAGAATCTGGCGGGTTTTGCGGGGTTCATGATTTAGCCTCCGTTGGCTTTTCCCCTCCACCGTGGGTGCAGAACGCTATCAGCGTTCGAATCCCTCGTGTGGGCGGGGTCCATTTTGTCAATAAAATTGTGTCCGGGCGCTGCGTCCCCTCAACATTGAGGGGGATGAGCGCGCCGGCCGTCATTTTTGAAGCCGTCCAGTCTTCTTTTTTGGCGTAGGCGTCAAAGCGGTACGCCGTGATTTCCGCGCCGGACGACCGACTTTTGTCTGGGCGGGGCTGGGTTTTGGCGATGGTCTGGGTTTGATGCGAAAAGTGCCGGACGGAAGCGAGAGAGGTGAATGAGAAGGCGGTGAGGATGGAGAGACAGAGGAACCGGGTTGGCGATTTCATGACATGACAATTATAGGACATGGCTCCCAAGCCTGTCTTAAACTTTTTGTAACATTCTTGTAAATCTTTTTGTCAGGTTTTCCGTACGCGTAGGGAAAATCATCAAATTGACATCCTATTTCGAATCAAATACCATGTGCCCTGTGATCATCTACATTTGGCGGCACGGCAAGGCTGAAAAAGATTCCTTGACGGGCAAGGATGATGATCGGGCGCTTGCGCCCGAGGGACGAAACGAAGTCATCGACGTTGCGGACTATTGTTTCGTCGTCAAAGGCCTGGAAAAGCCCGAGAAAATCTTTTCAAGCCCGTTCCTCCGGGCGCGGGAAACGGCGGAGATGATTCAGGGGTTTCTGGCGTGCGAAAAGGGGCTGGAGTTTCTGCCGGCCCTGAAATGCGGCGCAGCCTTTCCCGCCATGGCGTCGACATTGAGCGCAAAAGCAAAAGATATGAAGTGTTTCGCGGTGGTGGGCCATGTGCCGGACCTTGAAAGCTTGATCCACGCGCTCATGGGCGGCGGTCCAGCGGCCCCGGTCCATTTAAAGACGGGCGGGATCGCCCAGATTGAAATTGAACGGCTCGCGGAACCTTTCAAAGGCAAACTTCTACTTTCTCTTAACCCCGAAAGTATATCCGCTTAATAAATCCCATTTAATAAATCCAAAATTCTCTAAAATTTCTCCTTGTCGCCCAACTTAGGGGAACCCCCGTTGGTTCTCCGTGAGAAGTCCGGCGCGGAGAAGTAATCGCTAAAAATCGTTTAGGGTAGGATTGCGAAGACTCGGGCGGGAAAGCCGGAGCCTTTTTCCGGTTTGGGAAATGTGATCACCGCAAGCGCGCCGAATTCCGGCACCTCGTCAGCATTGGCAATCAACCCGATCTGGTAACGATTTTCCCCTAAAATGTAGGTTTGGGCCGGATATCGGTCATCCGTGACGTCCAGGCCGCAGTCCGTGTTCAGCGTCTCGTGGCCGATGGCAATGATGTTCCGGTCCTGCACCAGGAATTTGAGCGCGTCCACGCTCCAGCCGGGATATCTGGCGCGGCCCTTCACATCGGGATTCTCCATCAACAACGGGTCCGGCCAGCGTTTGCCCCAGTCGTCCCGCTTCACCACAAATGCTCCCGCAGGAATTTTTCCGTATTTGGCTTCCCAGCGCAGAACATCTTTCATATCAAGCGCCGTGTCCGGGTTTTCCGTTGTGCGCGAGCTGATGTCAATGACCACGAGCGGCGCAATCATTTCGCGCGGAGGGATTTCGTCCACGGTGCGCAGGCCCTGATGGAAATGCGCGGGCGGGTCCACATGCGTTCCCCATTGTCCGGTGAACGAATATCTTTCCGCCCGGAAACCGTCACGGCCGTACGAATAAAGCTGTTTCACCTGCTGGTTCGGGAACCCTTTCCAGTGGGGAATGCCGGGCCTGAATGGGTGCGTCATATCCACAAATTTTTTGCCGGAAAGCGTTTTGTAAATGTCCCAAAGGGAAGGCTCCGCTCCCGCACAGGGCGCGGCAGCCAAAATGAAAAACAAAAACGGGATAATTCTATTTCGCATGTTTTTCTATCCAGCCGACAATGCGTTTTTCCAGTTCCGAGGGCGCCTGAGGCGAGGCGCGCTGGAACATCTGCACGCCGTGGGCGGGCGAGCTCTTCTGGCGGATGACGGCCAGATTCGCCCGGCTTTTGGCGGCGCGCTCAAGCACGCCGACGGTGTGGAACGCATATCTGTCACCGGAACTTGCTGCCAGAAGCACCGGCCGCTCCGCAATGGAGCCGGCCAGATCCTCAGTGGACAGGCCCTGATAATTCAAACCCGGAGAGAGCAAAATGGCCAGGGCCAGCTTTTTATCCGCGGCAAAAGCGCGGAAAGCAATGTTGGCTCCGATGCTGGCTCCCCCCACTCCGATTCTTTGGCGGGGAATTTTATGCTGGGTGACCAAAAAATCCGCCGCGCGAGCGAGATCGTCCGACATTTTGGAAAAATCCTGGGTTCCGCCCTGGCTTTTTCCGTGTCCTCGGAGATCAAAATACAGTGCGCCTATTCCCCGCGTTTTGCAATAGCCGGCAAAGGCCTCCCATTCCGGCCGGTTGCTCAAATAGCCGTGAAGGAGGATGAGAGTGACCTTTCCGGGAGCGGGCTTGATGAAATCCCCTTCCAGAGTGATTCCGTCAGAGGTTTTGAATGTCACGAGCTCGGCAAAAGCGGGGCGGGCGAGCAGGACGGCAAGGGCGCATAAAAGGCCAAAAGCCTTCATCATGGATTTGATGACCGCGGAAGTTTTTTCGATCATGGGAGGGTGAAAAACCGTCCGGGCTTCGGGGGAGCCGGTGAAACGCCAGTGCCAGGGTTCGTAGCTCACGCCCTGCCAGTTTTTGGGCGGAAATGAAAGTTCAAATCCAAAATTTCCGGCGTTTATTTTAAGCCAGGCGGAAGCGGGGGTGGATTCAAACGCGGGTTCATCATCCGTTGCGGGGTGATTCTTATCAGCCAAATCAAAAACGTACCCCGTGTGATGCTCGGAAAATCCCGCCGGAGCCACCCAGAGCTTGCCGCGGCCCCTTCCGTGTCTGCGTTCGGCATCTTCAAAATAATTTTTCTGGAAATCATGAGTGCGGTGCGATGAAATGACCACAATTCCCACGCCGTCCCGGGACGCGGTGGAACAAAGGCGGATCAAGGCTTCGACGGCCTCCGGCTGGGCCAGGTAAGTTTTGGACGGATCGCGCGTGATGTTTTTCGGGATTTCAGACAGGGCTTCCTCAGGCGCTACGGAAAAAGGCATATGGAAAACAAATTTCATCTTTTTTTCAGAATAAAATAAATGGGAATGCCCAACGCAACGATGGCCAGCCCCCAGAGGGAATCTTTGGGATTTTGAACCGCCGTGTTCACCACAATCCACCCCATTCCCAGAATGAAAAGAACCGGAAGGACCGGATAGCCAAAACATTTGTAGGGAACCGCGCCCGGGTCACTCGCATTTTTTGAACGCAAAATGATGAGGGAGAGGCCGTTGATGGCGGCAAAAAAGACCATGGGAACCGTCACGTAATCCAGAAGCTGGTCGAAGGTTCCGGTGACCGCAAGCAGGCAGGCCCAGATGCCATGAAACCAGATGGCTTTCGAAGGTGTCGCGAAATTGGGATTGACTTCCCCCGCGGCTTGGGGCAAAAGGCCGCTGCGCGCCATGGCAAAAATGACGCGCGGGCCTGTGAGAATTGTGGCCGAAAGGCAGCCGATGACCGAGACCGCGACCATGGCGCCGATCACGTTTCCAACGGTGACTCCAAAAAGCGCCTGGGAGGCCACCGTCACGATGCGGCTTTTGTTTTCGGGTGTGACAAAGGGCTCGGCGTTGACGGGAAGCGCGTAAAGATAAAGGCAGGCCAGCGCCAGATAAATCAGCATCACCAGAAGGCACCCGAAAAAGAGCGAGAAAGGAAGCGTCCGCGCGGGGTCTTTGACTTCACCCGCGACATAAACCGTGGCGTCCCAGCCGGAATAAGTGTACATGACGGGGATCAGGGCCAGAGGAAACGCGTAAAGAAAAGGCCGCGTGCTTTCAAGGGAGACGCCAAAGTTGGAGAACGAGCCGTGCCCGACGATAAATCCCGCGAAGATGAGGCCGAAAATCAGGGCCAGTTTGAGCACCATGAAGGAATCCTGAAGCCACGCGCCCTTGAGCACGCCGCGGTCATTCACGAACGAGATGAGGAGAATGGAAGCGACGGCAACAGTTTTGGCCACAACCGGGTCCATGATGCCGGCGTATTTGGTGACGCCGATGGCCAGAAACGCGGCGGTGCCGGGAATGGTGACTAAACTGGACGAGAACCCTGCTAAAAATCCTAAAAATGGGCCGAAAGCCTGGGTGATATAAACAAATCCTCCCCCGGCCCGGGGAAACCGCGTGGAAAGCTCGGCATACACAAGGCCGCCCGCAAGAGAGAGTAATCCTCCGACGATCCAGGCGGCAAGAATGGCAGGGGGATGGGGCAAGGTTTGGTAAATTCGTCCCGCGGTGATGAAAATGCCGATGCCGATCATGTTGCCGGCCACTAGCATGGTGCAGGAAAAAACTCCCAGGTCTCTTTTCAGTTCAGTCATAGTTTTTTGACATGATTTTCAGTGATTGCTTCGAAACGACGTTCGGAGTGGGAGGCTCCAGCGAAGCTGGAGGGAGAACCCCCGTTGGTTCTCCGTGAGAAGTCCGGCGTGGAGAAGCAATCACTGAAAATCATGTTAATTCAATCATTTCTTTGAGGCTAATATCACCAAATGAGTCGAGCCATAGGTCCTCAACAGAGCGGACAGCGGTTGCAACATTTTTGCAATCCAGATTTGTGAGAGTAAAATCTTCACGGCCTCCCAATGGCGCACGGCTTTGAACCAGCTTTCAAACTGATACCACAGACGGTCGTTCAAGTATACAAGTTTTACTATTTTAAATCGTTCTCCGACGAAGCGGATGAACGGATCAAATTTCCCGGGGCGCATGTAGTCGCTGAAAAGCACCGTTCCATTCGTTTTCATGAGCCGCTCAATTTCAGACAGGGCTTCGCCGCGGTGGGGTTCGGGGACATACTCATGAATGCCATCCGCCACGACCACCAGGTCGAATTTTTCCGCTTGCCTGGGAATTCCCGGGAATTGCGCGGTGAAAAAATGGATTCCCTTGTTTTGTGGCAAGTTTTGAGCTTTTTGGACCGCGACGGCAGACACGTCACAGGCTGAGACATGGGCCGCAACGGATTTGAGCCGCCGGGTCAGGTGCCCCAGCCCGCAGCCGATGTCCAAGACATGCTCGAACCGTTTTCCCGTGTTTTTGAGCAATTCCTCGACGGAGCGGTGCCTCAAAATTTCCGCCGCGCGGCCGGAGTAATTCCACGGATCCGCGTCTTTTTCATAGAGCGTCTGGTAATCATTCATCCGCGGGTTTTTCAGGTTCGGCGGGCGCGGGCTCTGCAACTGGCTTTGCAGGCGTGGAAGGCGTACCTTTGCCGAGGGCTTGCAGAACTTCCCCATGCAGGCGGATAACATCCGGATCTTCGGGCAAAATCATGTAGAGCGTTTCCACCCGTTTCAGGGCCTGGTCATATTTCCCCTCCCGCTTTTCCTTGTGCGCCAGCTCGCCCAAAACCAATGTGAGGGAATTGCGGATGATGGAGTTTTCCGGATCCAGCTCAAAGGCGTCTTCAAGATGTTTGAGGGATTTTTCCAGGTCTCCGCGGGTGAACTGGTCGTTGCCCTTTTGCAAAAGAGTCTGCGCGCGCAGGCTTTTTCTCCCGCGCGTTTCAAAGAACACGAGGGACAGAGTGAGTCCGAAAAGCACCAGGCCCGTGACCACAAGGATCCAGCTTTCGCGCTTGCGCAGGAAGGTGACTCCTTCCTTGAACGAAGGGTATTTTTCCGCGATCGCTTCGAGGTTGCTGTCCGCGTCCTTGTGGATGGAAGGCGGCGGAGGAAATTTGGCGGTCTGTGAATAAGGAACGGCGGGCGGCCGCAAGCCCAGTTTGGACTCAAGCTTGGAGAGAAGATCGACGGATTTTTCGGAGATGGTGAGCTCCTGGGACGCCTGCGAGCGGACGGAATCCACCCAGTCTTCCCGTCTGCGGCGCACGGCTTCCTCATCTGAGATGATTTTTTCCTCCCGGGTGCGCAGGGCCGCTTCCCGTTCAGAACGGTCCCGGGACATTTTCTCCAGTTCCTGCTCCAGTTCCTTGATTTTGGTTTCGCGAAGCAGGACTTGTTCTGTCAGCCGGATGCGGTCTTCTCCCGACTGCGCGCTGTTTTTCTCGCGCTCGACGGCTGCCAGGCGGCGCTCTTCTTTCTCAATGTCCAGTTTTTTGCGGGTATCCGCCAGTTCTTCCTGTGCCTTGGCAATCTGGGACTCTTTTTCGTTCAAAAGATTTTGGATTCCTGCTTTTTCCGTTTCAGAAAATGTTTTGGCGTCGGCCAGCTCCCGCTTGAGTTTTTTGACGGTTTCTTCCAGTTTGGAGACGTCCTCCAGCTCTGTTTCCCGCCGTGAGAGCAGGTTTTTTTTGATGTCCTCGATCTCAAATTCCCGTCGGGAAGCCTCTTCCTGCCACTTTCTTTCTTTTTCTTCCCATTCTTCTTTAAGTTTCTGTTTGCCCGCGCGTTCTTCATCCAAATCGAGCTTGAGGGCCAGCATGTCTTTGCGGGCGGATTCCAAATCCCCTTCCATGCGGGCAAGGTGGGCGTTTAAAGAGCGCTTTTGAAGCTCGAGGGTGGAAAACGACTGCTGGATGATGCCGGATTGCTCGTTCTGCATTTCCTGGATTTTTTCCCGGAGGCGGCTGGTCTTGAGCGCCTGTTCCTGCAATTCTTTCTCAAGCCGCGCCACCGCTTCATCTTTGGAAGCGACGAGATTTTCCCAATAGCGCTTTTCCTTTTCAAACCTCTGCTGGAGAGCGCGGAGAGTTTGAGCGTGAATTGCGGATTGGGCTTCTTCGAATGACGGGGCGAGATTATCCATTTTTTTTAAGATTCAAACCTCTTTTCAAAATCATCCAGCCGTTTTTCCACGGAGCCAAAATTTGACCGCGCAGCCGCAGCAACACTTTCGTCGCCGTAGGCCGGAATGCGCACGGTGAACTGGGCGCCTTTGCCGGGCCCGGGGGACGCCGCCTCAATTTCCCCGCGGTGCATCTTCATGACATTATAGGAAATGGAAAGGCCGAGTCCCGTGCCTTTGCCGGGTTCTTTGGTGGTGAAAAAAGGATCGAACAGGCGCGGCAGGTTTTGGGGTTCGATGCCCGCGCCTGTATCGGCAAATGTGACGGCGACATAATCGCGGGCAGGGTCAATTCCCTCGTTCAGGGCAAGGCCGTGCGGGCGGTATCCGGGCCTCTCCAGCGATGTTTGAACCGTGAGCCTGCCTCCCTCCGGCATGGCGGCCAGGGCGTTCAAAAGGATGTTCAAAAAAACCTGCTCGAGGTGGTTTTCGCTGGCCCACACTTTGGGAAGGCCCGGAGCGTTCACCCGCCGCACCTGGATGCTTTTCAAAGTCATTTCCGTTTCGCACATGCCGAGCGCGTGGTCCACGACGCCGTTCACGTCAAAAGCCTGAAATAAATAGTCCGTTGGCCGTGAAAAATCCAGAAGCCCGCGAACAATCTTGCGGCATTTCTGCGCGCCGCGTTCGATGCGCTCCACATTGGTGCGGAGCGGGTCCGTCACCGAGAGCTTTTCGAGGAGGAACTGCGCCTGGCCCAGAACGCCGGTGAGCGGATTGTTGATTTCGTGGGCCACTCCGCCGGCCAATGTCCCCATGGCGCTCATGCGGTCCAGCTGGGTGATGCGCACTTGAAGGCGCGTCAGGGACTTGGCCATGTCTTCAAAAGAGCGGGCCAGCACCGCCAGCTCGGGCGGGTCTTGCACATCGATGCTCACATTCCATGAGCCTTCGGAAATGTTGCGCGTGCCCTCACGGAGCCGGGCCAGAGGGTGGGCCACAGAGCGGTAAAGCCCGATGGCCAGGCCCATTCCCGCCAGAAGGGTGGAAAGGAATAGCAGGGCCGATGAAAACAGCGACTGGCGGGCCAGGCGCTTGGCGTCAGTCCAGGCGGAATCCGCCTGCGCCTGCACCGAGAGGGCCAGAAGCCCGGCTTTTTTGGAAAGGCCGTCAAGAGCGGCCAGTGCGGAATCCTCCATTTTGTGGATGGCGGCGTTTCTCTGGCCCCGGTCCGCCAGTTCCAGCACGGGTTCCACCTGGGAGGCAAAAGTTTTGAGGGCGATTTCCAGCTTGCGCGCGTTTTCTTTTTCCAGAGGGAGGACGGCAGAGCGCCGGAGCATTTCCAGATTTTTTTCCGCCTCCGCCGCATGGATCTCATACATTTGTCTGTTGCCCGCAGCACCTATAAGGTAGCCGTCCACGGCGCTGCGCATGCTGTCCAGAGTTTTTTCGGTATCGGCCATGATCTGCTGGGAGCCGCGGAGGCGGTCGTAGTCCTCAGCCTGGCGCTTGAGTTCAAAGAGCGAGCGCAGGAGCGCGGTTCCCAAAATAAACGAGAGCCCCAGCATCAGTGAAAACGACAAGACCAGTTTGCGCTTGAAACTTAAGTTTTTTATCCAGCGTTCCATGATTTGGCTCACTGCCCCTTCAATGACTGGAGTTCCCGCCGGATTTCGGACAAGTCCGCCGCAGTTTTGGAGAATCGGCTGATCATGGCGTCCAATAGCAGGACCCGTTCCGGCACAGAGGCGCCGCGCTCGGCGATTTTGCGGTAATAGTTCCAAGAGACAGCAAGATCCTCTTCGGCGCTGCCTTTGAGGCTTTCCAGCGCCGCCAGCTCGTTTTTGGCCACGGAAATGTCCAGGTCCGGATTGTTGAAGTTCGTCACGATCTGCCGGAGCATGACCAGGCGTTCTTCGATGGTGGCGCCGTCGGATTTTTTCCGCCAATAACGCTCCATGGCCTCAGCAAACCTGGCGGCCAGGATTTTCAAATCCAGCGGGGCCTGCAGAGTCTGGCGCTGCTGAGCCAGCTTTTCGGATTCGTCCTTGAACCTTTGCAGTTCATAGGCCATTTTCCGGGCTTCTTCCTCTGCCAGTTCCGCCGCTCTCTGCGCCTTCTTCATGTCCAGCTCTGCGGAGCGCATGCGCACTTCGTAATCCGGCTCGACGATGACGGGCCCAAAACGCAGGGAAAGGGTGACGCGGTGGTTGCCCTGCGTGGTGCCGAGCGTCGCGCCCCGGAGCGGCATGAAAAATCCGTAATCCAGCTGCATGGCGGCCAGGCGCATGGACAACCCCATGGCCATGCGGACAAAATCGCGCGAACCGAAAGCGAGAGAACCCCGGAAAGCCAGGTCGCCATTGGCGAAAGCGGAGCCCAGCCACCACTTTTCCCCCGCCATGGTGAAGCGCATGTCGCGGTCAATGCCGCCTGCGCCCTTGCGGCTGTCGAGCGCGCTCATGAGCGTGAGGGAGCCGTCGCTGTACGCCATGCCGCCTTTGATCAACATGGGCACAGGATCGCTGTTGCCTTTGGTGATGGAGAGGTCCGGCTCATTGATGTTTTCTATGGCAAAGCCGTAGGAATAATTGTAAGAGGGGCGGTAGAGAACGCCCAGATCAAGGCCGATGTTCC
>Ga0155662_1019_pt1 | contig 17207 bp, 1 predicted proteins | sample RifCSPlowO2_01_FD_107319 | JGI IMG/M metagenome (GOLD analysis project Ga0155662, IMG submission 107319) | Elusimicrobia bacterium RIFCSPLOWO2_01_FULL_54_10
GCCATCAACCGCTTTATTGAAATCCGCGAACGCATCGGCATTCCCACCACTCAGGAAGACGTTCGGTTCATGGCGCAATACTACGATAGGATCCGCGCTGAAAACCGCCAAACCTACATTGACGAGTATCAGCGCCTCCACGGGCAACCTCCGCCGGAACTCCAGGACCGGGATTTTATAGACAATACGAGTTTTATGAGAGAAATCAATTTGAGGGCCGGAGAAGACCTCTTCCGCAAATTGACGGGGCATGAACTCAACGAAGCGGCCGCCTGGACGCAAGGCGATTGGGACCGTCTGGAAACGGAGCTTGATGCCATCACTGCCGGCAGGCTGGCCAGGCCCCAAACTCCAGCCATGGACGCTTTTGAGCCGCTTGAGACAGGAGACAAGGCCTGGGAAACCGTGAAGGAGCGCATCCACGGCGCCAGGTTCATCAAAGAAGGCTATATAAACTCCATCGGCGTCCGGACGGACGGTTTGGCGTACGAGCCCGTGTCCAACTTGGACGCTCAATTCATCGGCACAACCTTTATCCTCAGATATGGCTTCACGCGCGAAGAAGTGCTCCAGCGTTTCAGTGAAGTCATGAGATACAAAGTGGTGGGGATGATTTATAACCCCCTTCAGGTGACGGATGCGGCCGGAAACCGGGTGACCGGATATTCTCCCATGCAGAGAGGCGAAGATTCATCCTATGTGACGCTGAGGGAAAAAGTGGTGGGGCCTCAGCAGGCCGCGGCCACCCCGCAGGAAAGACTGGTCAAGGCCATGCACACGGTGAGCCAGATGATCAAGTTTTCAAGCTTGTCCAAAAGAATGGCTGAAAGCGAAAACCCCGTTCGTTTTAAGGATGACAGCACCATGGTGTCGGACAGCCTCCTCCAGGAAATGAGGCAAAGGCTGGGCAATGAAGACGCACAATTGTTGAATCTGCCCGATGCATTCTGGCACAGCGGTTTTGCAAACCGTTTGATCGAGATCGGGCAGACCGATGAGAAGATCCTGAGGAATTGGCTGGTTGACGTCAACAAGCGCTCGGGCGGCTCTTTCCTCAAACAGCTTTATCCCGACCTTTTCTGGTATTCGGACTTGGGCGAACAGGTTGATGAGTTCCAGCCGGGGGAACTTTATCTCTATGTTTTTTACAAGGACGCCGCGTTCATTCAAGAGCAGGCAAAGTTGTATCTTGGCCATTACTTGGACACCGTCCAGCTTCAGCCGCTCGTCACGCTTCTGCGCAAAGGCCGCCCTGTTCTGGACAACTTCGCTCGCTGGAAAGGCGTGCCCGAATATTTCAAGACCTTGGCGGCAAAGGACACCGCCTATGTTGACATGGGGGAGGAGGGAAACCGCCAGCGCCTCCTTTTGAACTTGTGGCGCATCAATTTCAATGAGGTTCTCCCCAAGGACCGTCTCCTGGTAAAAGCGGATCAGCTCAATCAACTGCAGGATGTTTATGCCGCGGACGGAGGGCTTTCTCCGGGCAGGATCCACGGCATGGCCGAAGAGTGGCTCGACCGCCAAGGGGGTCTGGAAAGAGACTTTGTGGATCTGGTGATTCAGGATTTCAGCGCGAGCGGGCGTCCCGCTTCCCAGCTTGACGCGGCAAAAAGAGAGCTTAATGATTACATGTCTCCCATGCTGATCTGGCTTGTGAAAGATCTCCCGGAGCGGCAGACCAAACAGAGAATAAAACTGCTGAAAGACGACAAGTATGCCAGAATCCGGGCCAAGTACACGCCGGACCTGCAACGGGAGCGCCAAGAACAAAGAAACGCTTTGAGAAGCGGGCTTCAGCTTGAAAATGACTATTTCACCTTGAGGCGTGAAATTGCAGAAAGGAATTTGGCGAGCTACGGCAATCAGCGTTTATTCATCTGGGAGATGGACCTCCTCATCAAAGCCATGCAAAGCGAGGGATATTCCGTCGATCAAGTTCTTCAACTATACATCAATCTCAAAGCGGAATTGGCCAAGACATATAAGGAAGTCTTTAACGCCGGCGAGCTTAATTTTGAGGAAGAAGGGCGCATCGGCGGCCTCTTGGGCCCCATTCTGCAAAAATGGAGCTTCATGGGATCCGGGAGCCAGGCGGCCATTGAAAACGAGCTGGGTTTTACGGCCATACAAGGGAAGGACAGCGATTTAAGCGACATCAAGGAAATTTTTGACCGCACTAAGTTCCTTCAGGAAAATTTCGCTAAACTTGGAAGGAAGCTCACCTTTGACGAAGCCTATGTGATGGCCTACAACTCTTTCCAGTCTCGGATTGAAATTAAAGGGCTTCAGGTTTGGGTGGCCACCATTGAGCACTTGATTGCCCGGGCCAGGGCGCTCGGCATCGATGTCAATGACGATTACTTGACTCAAATTATTTTGACAGCGGACAGTTGGTATTCTCTGGGCCTTACGGACCCCGCCAAAGCCAGACACTATGAGACCCAGGAATATAGAAACGCCGTTCAGACCGTCTTTGACCGCCCCCAGGTGAGAAACCTGCTTGCTAATTCGTCGTTTGGCAAGGTGATTTTGGATTCCCGGGACGCCATTGCTGCCCGAATGGAGCAGGCCAACATGAAACCCGCGCAGTTGGCGGCTGCCTTTGACAATTTCGTCAAGTTTTGGGGCTGGCTGGGGGAGCGCAGAGCCGAGGCCAACGCCATGGCCGCCACAGACCGGACGGGCACCATCCTGGGAATTCCTGAAATTGAAGATCCGGGGCGCCTTTTGGTTTACTTGGACAATTCCTTCCTGGATGCTACCAAGCGGCTCAACCTTTTGGACATCATCGCTCAGCGTCAGATCCAGATGATCCGGGACGGCGCGGTCAAGTCCTATTTGGGACGCCGCCTGCCCGTGCCGGACCTTGAGACCCAGCGCCGGATACTGGAAACCGGGATGCGCGATGACATAGAAAGAACCATCAATATGGCGTATAAACAGCAAATTGATCCTTACTTGGAACCTTTTCTGCCGCAAGATTCTTCTGTTGACTATAATTCCCTTTCAATGGGGGCCCTTATCAAAACCCTTTTGTTTGATCCCGCGCAAGCCGAATTGATCATCAAGAGCTGGCTGAGGGCCACGCTCAATTACGAAGTCAAAGGCCGGTGGGGAATTGGACAGGGCTGGTTCAACATCGTAGGGCTATCAACTCTCATCACTGTTTTTATCGCTGTGGGCACTTTCTTTTGGGATCTTGTTACCCAACGAGTTGATGCGCACAGCGGACTCAAGGCAAAGTGGAGAATTTTCAATTCATTGGTTATTTTCGGCGATCTTGTCTTCATGCTGGTCTGGCTTTCCGTGCATGACCTGACATTTATCAATCTTCATTTTGTATCTTTCGTTTTTCTGGCAAACCTTTATCTCATGTATCCGATTTTCTTAAAGCTTTTCAGCTTTTTCTATGTACTTAAGGATTTATTTGTGGAGCCGGCCGTGATCGGCCCGCGCATGGAGTATGACGATCACGGGCGCCTGCACATAAAGGGCAAACCAGATTCCATTCCGGAGCTGTCCACTGCGGACGGCCAAATGAATGCGGTGTTCGTGTTGGACCACAAATATGGCGACCGCCATAATGTGGAATATCTTGCGGGGATGTTGAAGAGAAACCCTGGAATGATATTGATTTTGGGGTTAACGGATCCCAAACGGGGTCTAAATTATGCTGGGTATACTGATGAAGAACTTTACGATGATGAAGGAAATTCAAAGATTAAAGATGACCCCTGGCCGCCGCTTACAGACAGAGTTGAAAGAGACCGCGCTACTCGGGAACAGATTCGCCAAAACCTGGCGCCGTTGCTTGATCAGTATCCGGACAGAGTCTTCACGTTGATGTACCATGAATTCACAAGGTATGACAAGCCTTTTGTCTATCAAGCGGCGATCAATTGGCTTTGCACCGGCAATCCAAACTTCCATTATCCGGATGGACATCCTTTTCCCCTCTGGGAAGGAATCAACCAAAAGCAGGGCCGTCCGGTGGATGTCATCACGGGAGTTTTTACGGCGGCGGGCACTGTGGAACCCATCACACACTCCTCTGTTGATGCAATTCGATATGACCCCAATCTTGGAAGGTCCAGAGTCAAAAATTTTCTTGTCAAAGACATTGAAATCGATGTCCCGGCTCAAGAGGCGACAAAACTTTTCATGAAAATGAATGATCCCGCCTCAGATCCTTGGACAATCCTCCAGCCCCGGGTCCGTTTCCGCAACGAAGACGATTCCTTGAGGACTTTGGCGGAAGCCTTCGCACAGAAAGCTCTTTGGTTCAACAACCAGGCCATCATGGGAGTTCACGGGGAAGTCCGAGGCTCCGGAAAATTTGGCATTAAAGTGGATCAATATTACAACCAGGTGGTGAGGCCTTCAATCAATCCTGACGGAAGTAGGTCTCCCGGAAGATATTTTGAACATGCCGTGCAAACCAGCGAGCAGTTCAGGGGCGGAGTTTGGGGGGGAGCTGGGTGGGCTGCCTCCATGCTATTGTTGGCGGGTCTGGGTATTGGGCTGTTTTGGTTCAACCTCATCCTAGGGTTGATTGCGGCAATTCCCATTTTTCTCCTGGCCATGCTGATCACTAGTTTTTGGCCCACGGAACCCAACACAGGCACGCCCAGGGCCATAATGAGCCATGATGAATATGAATCCAATTTCGCTCCCATGGCTCTCGTGGACGATGTGCTGATCACGGATGCCGCCCTGAGCAATTATCTGGAATGGGTGGGTCTGCTTTATAAATGGTCCGGCAATTTCGATGCGTTTACTCTATTTTCAAGGTTTAGAAGGGCCATTCATTACGGCGTTTCCAGCCGTTTCTTCAACAATTTGGTTTTAAGGGGCTTGGTGGGCACCGCTCTCTTTTCCATTATCTTTATTGCTGGCGGTTTTGCCGTGAATCTCCCAGGAGTTGAAGGCATTCGGATCCCCTTTTTGGCTGAATTCCTTTATGGTTTCGCAATGATCATTCTCCTTCATGATAAGGACACTTCTCCCACGATCAAACATATAAGCAAGGTTGGCCGTTTACCCGGGGCATTAATGTTCGCGGCCACAGTTCTTGGCGGATGGTTTTTTCCGGGAACGTTTATTTTTGTGGTAGGCATCATGGTGGTTTTGCAATTGCTCATGCCCAACAATAGGCTTCATTTCCTATATTCTCTAATGGGATTGTCGGATGACTTGAGCTCAACCGGGTATGGACGCCCCTTTCCGCAAGAACATCGATTGGCCAGAATTCTCTTATCCCCCTTCGCATTTATCAACATCGCTCTCTGGGCCTTATGGGAAGCTTTCACCTCAACTCTCAATCTGCTTCCTTTCATGTTTTTTGTTTGGCGCTTTATTAAGCGCGGGATCAAAAATATCTGGAAACTGACGGTCTTGAGGGAAAATCTCACGTGGGGCAACGAAGATGTTCCCAAAAATAATTTCATGCATTTTCATTGGTTCTTCAGAACCCCGGTCATTGCCGGGCTTTCGCTTTTATTTTTGACCATGGCGTCGGGATGGATGCCTTATATGGGCCTGGGATGGCTGCAATTATCTTTTGAAGCCCAAAGAAATATTATGCTGGGCCTGTTGCTTTTCGATATGACCTACGTCATGTGGGGACGGCAGCCCACAACCTCGCCTGCGGTGCGTTTTCTGTATTGGGCCCTTGAGGCGTTTTTGTTCTTTGCCATCTATTTTTTCGCTCCGTTCCTTGGGGCGTTCATTGACCAGCATTGGCTGATGAGAGGCTTGACGCTGATCCTCACCTTTATCGGCGGAGGCGTTGTGGCTTATGTCACCAGCCATCTCTATACCGGTAGAAAAACCCGCCCTGTCGCGGCGGCCATGTCTTTCGTGGTGATAAGTTTCATCTTTATATATTTTGCCAATGCCGAATCCATTCCTGGATTGGCGGAGTGGCTAAAAAATGTGAACCTTTCCATTTTTGTTTTCCAGCCCATGGCGGATGGAATGTCTGTTGGAGTGAGCCCTCAAGGCCTGGGGCGCATGCTGGGAACAAACCCTCTTTTCATGGCGTTGCACGCAATGATTATGGGGAGCTTTGTTCTTTATCTTCTGCTTTGGCCGGTTACCGGTTTGATAAGGCTGGTGCGCGGCGCACGGCCCAAGCCGCGGGTTCCTGCCGCCGCTTTCGCGCCCATGGTTTTTCTGCCTTTTATGGCCTCACCACAAAATTACTCCGCATTTTGGTCTTGGCAAATCCCATTTATATATCAATTTTCTCCGATCACTCAATCATTGATACAGTTGTTGGCGCCGGTGGTCATTTTCCTGGTTATCGCGGTGATCGTATTTTTATTTACACAGCATCTTCGCAAACGATATGGCTGGGATAAACATGATGGCGGCGACGATGATGATTATCGAGGCAGAAGCGGCGGCATGGGCGGGGGTGCGATGACGGGCGGCTTTGTGCGTCCCAGGGACTCAAAATGGGCCGCGGCCGCTTCTTTGGGAGCGGGGGGGATTGCGCTTGCGGTTCATTCATGGGTGATGATCACTTTCGGGTGGGTTCCCGTCGTCATATTTTCCGTTTCAGCTGTGCTTGCCATCAACCGGCAGAAAAAAAGCATGCCCCTTTGGCTGGAGGCGGTTCTCAAGGCATCTCTCGTCTTTCACCCGCTTCTTGGGGCGGCGTTCATGACTTATCAGGCTTCAGCCATAAACCGGGCCAAGGAAAAGGCCAATGCCTGGCTGGCAAAAAGCGGGAAAAACCGGGGGGCTGACCTGCCCACGAAAGCCGAGCTTGAGGCTCTCAAGGCGCGGTTAGGGATTGATCCCGACATTCAAATCCTGCACAGCACTGACGAGACAAATGAAGTTGCCTATGTTCTGCCTCACGAAGCCCAAGACCGCATCATCCGCATCGATTACCGCGCTTTCACTTCCCTTCCGTTGTTCCTGCAAAGAAGCATTCTTAAAGACCACGAAATCGCCCATTTTGCCTCTCCCAATGAAATCCCGGCTTATACCCGGCAGATTTTAAACGCGCCCGGAAAACTTTTTGGCGCGGCACCTCAAACCATCCGCTTCCCGCGAGTCGTTTCCTCTTCACGATACGCATACCACACCGTCCTGCGGGGGATTACCGTTATCCTCATTGCGGCCATCTTACTGCCCCTTAGCATCATCGGCCAGGGACGAGTTCAATTCGCCCGGGATTATCGACAAGAAGAACTGTTGAATGATAGTACCGTTCGGGAGAGGTTTATCAATGAGGTATTAATTGCCGAAGCCAAGTTCCATCAGGCGGGTGTGGGATATAACGATGTGACCGGTCTCACTTATGACGGGCACTCGATAAATTTTGAAACAGGGGAGCTTATAGGCGCGCCCAGAATGTGGAGCGCGGCCTCCAAGGAGTCGATACACGTCATGCTCTTGGCATTGGCTATCTCGGGCTCAACCCGGGCGCAATTATTCATTTCACCGGATAATCCCGCCGCCGCCAGGGCGAAAGCTCTGGATATTCTGGCCAAGAAAATGACCAGCTATGAGAAGTTCAACCGGGAGTATCCCGGGTTTGGCGGCTTCCTTCCCTGGTTTCTCAATCAGAATGCCGGCATGCGCCCCACGGACGATTGGCAAAACCGCGTCCCGGGTTTGGACAACGGCATGCTCGCATGGTCCTTGTTCTTGGCAGCGGATGTTCACGCTCAGCAAGGCAATCTTGCCCTGGGAAACCGGTATCGAAATTATTGGCAGCTCATGGCCAGGAACGCTCCGGCCGTTTTCTATGACGCTTCAACGGGAAAAGTAAGAGCGGAGGCCAGAATAGGCAACACGAGAGCGGCGCCGGCGACGGCAAACTATTCCAACAATCAAGAAGGCTATTGGTTGGATGATCCATATGAAGGGGAGCTCCTGGTTCTGTTCATGTCCTGCTTCAGCAATATGCCTCAAGCCCAAATTGACCGCATCTGGCAGGAAAAAAGCCTCGTCCGCTCCGCATATCGCACGCAGGACGGCCAAAGAATCACCGTGCGCCAAGGACATTGGTATTCTTCACACGAAATGTTGAACAGTCTTATTGCTCCCTATATTGACGACCCGCTTATCCGCAGGGTGTTAGCACTGGGGGAGAAAGCCCGCACATGGCACTCCGCTGAAAACGGAATCCCGGGGCTTTTTGCTTCCACGCACGAACCTGTGGCCGGCAATGTCTCGCCTCTGTATGTCAGCGAAATTGGAGTTCCTTCGATTGCCGCGCAAGCCGTGGAAAGGCAGGACATTGTGGCGCCTTATGCGGCGTTCCCCGTGATTGCCATGGATGAAAAAACAGGAATAGCTTGGTATCAAACAATGCTTTCTGGCCCCAAGATGCAAGGGCCCTATGGCGCCACCGAGTCCGCGCATGTAAATGGCCAACGAATAGCTCCTCTCCTCACGTGGGATGGGAAAGACACAACCATTCTTGCGATCGTTGGGAATTCCACTCAGATGATGGGGGACGCCTTGAAACGGGCTTCGGTTTACACGCGTTTTATACAATTAATTGGGAGAAAATACCGGTCGGTTTTTGGAAGCGCTCCCTTAGAAGGGGAAGATTTGCCTTTCAGGACGCCGACGGCCGCAATTCCACTTGCAATGCCGGACTTTAGTCCCCCGTCCGCAATAGCGTCCATAGATGTTTTGGAAGGAACCGAATTCCAGGGCCAGGGAGAGCTTTTCGCTTTGCACATGAGAAACGCCAACAGTCTCGTTCTGCCGGCAGTGAGGGGCTATATCTGGAACAGCATCACTCCCGTGGATGTCAAAGCCAATCCCTGGATCACCTTAAACGTTCAGACGGCAGGGGGCGGGGGGCGGGGCATTTATATAGAGATTAAAAATACTGATGACACCGTGGTGAGCGGAGAAAGGGTGCGGATTGAATTCCCCAACACCGGAGGCCAGCATAAATTATTTTCAATCAACATGGGTCCCTTGCTTAAAACACCAAACACTCGCGCCGCCATCTTCGCATATTCGGACCCTGAAGTAATCATTGATTTTCAGAAACCCGTCAGCGCCTTTACGGCTCAGATGCCCGCAGGAAGCCAGGCTTTGAGTTGGGACGGCAGACGGTTTGGCATCGTACAAGGCGCCGTTGCCGCGGCGGCAGGCGCGGCAGGGACCCGAGCGGCGTTAAATTTGCTGGACAGGATAAATTTTGTGAACACCGGCTTAAATTTAAGACAAGACCGCAACCTAATCATCGGCCCCGGCAACGGGTTTGCCTGGGCGCTTGTCCCTCCCACTCTCCAGCCCACACTCACGGCGCGCCAGCAGTTGTCCATCACCGTTAAATCAGATGCCGAAGCTGAAATATGGCTTGAGCTTAAAAACACAGATGCCGATGAAAAAGCCATTGCTCAGACGGAGCTCAGGTTCGGTGTCCCGAAAATCAAGGTTCAAATCCCCAACACGAACGGCCAGTTTAGGACTATTCAGGTTCCTTTGCAGATGCTCCCCGGCGTGAGAAACAAAAGGCTTAAAGTGATTGCGATATCTGATCCCTCGGGCGCACGAGTTGAAATTTCAGACATATCATTTCCGGGTTCGTCAGTCGCGGGCAATGTCCGCCCCTTCAACGTCATTTACAAGGGCGCTTTGGCATGGGTACTGGCGGGATTAACTGGATTACTTATTGTTATTCCCGGTTTAGCAGGCTGGGACTGGGTTCCGGCCGTCATAAGTTATTTGGGAGCGATTGTCATGGGCGTCGCGGCCCTGCCCCACATGAGCCAATTCATTTTGGCGGTTTTGACCAGAATGGCATGGGCAGCTCTGTTTATTTTTGGCGTCCGCGCCCAGAAAATTGGTATCGATGAACAGCAAGCAATTAAGGACGCCCTGGGACCAAAGCTTAAGGAATTGCAAATTCTTGAACAGGCAGATATGAATGATGTGGGTGGATTCTTCGGGCACTATGGGCTCACGAAGGATGCAAATGGCATTGTTTATCTCCCAAACTGGCTTGCTGCCAGGTGGGGCAACGCGGTTTTAGACAAGCTCCGGGCAAATCTTCTGGCCATCGTCCTTTCCCGCGAGCGTGCGCGATTGGAAGGAAAATCCACCCTTCAAATTGATCTAGCCCAGTCCTTGTCCCCGTTTATCCGCTTATATAAATTTGTCGTCTCTCCGCTCCGCACCGGAGCCATAGTTGGCTCCAAAGGTGCTGGCATGACGCTTTCCCAAATTCAGGAAGCATTGCAAATCTCTGTGCTCCAAGGTGGAGCCCCATACTTAAACCTGGATCAAATCTCTGAAATATTGAGACTGATTGAATCAGGAAAATTGAGTCAGGGTGAAATTGTGGATGTGATTAATTCCGACGATCGCGTAATCACGAGCATTGGCCGGGACATCGCCCATGCTTACGGTATTCGCCACAGGACGGCAAACATTTTGATCAGAACTCCGGAAGGAAAGTTTATATTCCAAGTGCGGGCTCACCACAAGAAGGCATATCCTTACGGATTATCCGCCTATGGAGGGCATTTGCTAAAGGGGGAGACCTACGACGAGGCAAGGAACGGCGAAATGGTGCAAGAGCTGGGCTTTGCGGACGGGTATAAGCTCAAGGGACAGTTTGTTTCGTTGGGACAACCCGGGTCCTTCAAATCGCCGGACTGGGATCGCAAAAACATCGACCTGCGGTCCTGGGATGTTTATGAAGCGCCTAGCGAAGAAGTCGACCTTATAAGAAAGAATGCTGCTGAAGTTGAGGAGTATAAAAAGTCACATACAAGACAAGAGTTTGAGGATTGGCTTGTCAGCCAAGCAAAGAGCGCCAGTGGACGCGGAGAGGTATATGCTGTGGTCGAGTTGAGTCTGGATGAAGTCGTCAGAATTGCCAGTCAAGGGCATATCGAAATTCCACATTCGTTTGTGGACGGCATTCAGACGATCCGGTCTCAGCCTTCTGCAGATTCATTGGGTCATTTTATAGGCCAACAAGAGAATGTGGAATTGATCAAGGCATCTTCAAAACCCACTGATCTGTCGAGTCAAATAGAAACCATGCGCAAAGAGTTCAAAGTTTGGAAAAATTGGGCTTTATCCTATGCCGAGGAATATAAGAAAACGCATCCAAATGCCGACGAAGAGAATGTTCAATTGGTGGGCAAAACTATTGTTCAGGAAATTGAAGAAGATATATATGAGCCTTTGTTGATGGCTCTGGACAAAATTGAGAAAAAAGTTAAATCCAGGGAAATCGATCCGACAAACGTAACCTTAAAGTTATCGCGGAATGGTGAAGAAGGCAAGATAGGTTTTTCACGCGAGGCACGCGTGGCAAGCTTGGCCATGAAGGGGAATCCCTGGCAGATGGGCCATCTGTTTATGGCGCTTGAAGCCATTGGGGAGCATGGTATGGATAAAATCATATTGATCGTTGACAATGGAGATCCTAGAAAGCTTGATTTATCAACATTGACATTTCGAGACAAAATGACAATTGATCTGGTAGAAAAACTCAGCCCGTTTGTGGAATATTCACAAATTTTTAAGGACGAGTTTGACCTGGATTCTTATGACGGCGAAAGGGCGATATTCCGCCTTTCAAAGTGGAATAAAGGGCTTAACGTCAAATGGTTTCATTTTGCAGGTTCCGATCATCGTCCGTGGTTTACGGCAGCCGGAAAACCGGATGTGGCGCAAAAGATGGTATTGGGAATGACCGATGCGGGAACGTTAGCGAATCAGGATGATGCGTATTTCGGACAAAATATGGGGGTTATTTTTTCTGAACGGCCGGGCAAGGATCGCTTTGACAGAACTAAGGACGAAAACGGCTTGGACGAGCTGGACCGTTTACAGGCGCTAGCCAACGCGTATTTAGCTGAGCATGGACTGAGTGACAAAAATTTGGAAATATTGACAATCTTTCAGTTTGCCAATACGTCATCCACCCGAATTCGTGAAAAAGGCCACTGGTGGACAGTTCCCAAACCCATTTTTGAGCAAGCAGAAATAATCCGTCTGGCGGCGTGGGGATATCAGGACAATCCACCATCAGAAGGCGAGTTGATTGATCGCGATGACAGAGAAAGATTAACCAGTATTCGCACTGCGCCGAATCGCGAAACCCAAGATCAAATGCTGCGGGATCGTGAACAATTATTTGAGCGGGCAGCCCAAATTACCTCCAAGGCGACACCCATATCTAATTTAGCGGTCAAAACTTTGCTTTTGCTAGCCTTGTTCCCAATCGGAGCGATGTTAGTCCTATCATCCATGGCCACTGGCGTCGCCCTCCCCGCCGACCTGTCCGTCAATCAATTCAACGCAGATTCCGTTTTTATGGCCGGCGTAGTGGTCAAGCCTGTTTTGGATGCCGTAAAGAACGGGATAGGCAGGCTTTGGGGCCGTCAAACGCCCAAACAAGAGCTCTTGCGCGCGGGGGACCCGGCCACAGTATATCTGTCGGATTCCTATGGCAACCGTGAAAACCTGATCATTGAAAGCAAGCGTTTCCCGGATGGTGAGATCCTGGTTTGGATTCCGGACTACAAGAAGGTCCAGGGAATGGATGTTCAGGTCGTCCAAAAATTGAGATCTTCTTCTGATGTCATTCACTCCATCCTTGTTCTGGATACCCTCCGCCGCTACGGTGCCAAAAAGATAAGCCTCAGTATACGAGACTGGTCTGTTGAACGGAAGGAAGATGCCAATATCCTTCGGATCCTAAGGTCTCTCTCTGACGAGATCACTGTCGAGGATGACGATGACCACTTGAGCATTTCACCGCTTCCTTCCATTGCCAAAAAGCCCTTGGGTATCTGGGTCGATCAGCTTCTTTACATCGACCCTCGCTATGAGAGCTCTGCAAAGAATGCCGCGCTTAAAATCCGTCCGGATCAAGACCATACGAGCGTTCCATATAACCGATTGGTGATCGAAAAGCCTCATCCCTCGCGTTGGCACTGGACAGTCAAACTTCCTCAGGGAATGGCCGGGAAGAATGTCGTTCTCCTCCATACGACTGAGACCAACGACAAGCTTTTGGAGCTCCTCCTGGTCCTTTGCGCCTTAAGAGACCAGAATGTGGGCAGCATCTCTCTCTTGAACAGCTATGAGGGCTATTCTCGCCAGGACGAGGCATTCGTAAAAGGCCAGGCTATCAGCGCGGTGACGATGCTTGAATTGATCAACCGCCTGACTGATCATCATGCGGCCATCAACGTCCACTATGGGTCCAATGAAGGCTTGGTCTCTCCGGGAGAAAAAGGTGCGGAAATATCCGGTGTCCGTCGCATACTGAACCGTTTATGGAATCTTCTCACCGGCAAAACTCGTATGCGCAGCGGCACAAGCGAAGCGCTTTTCAACGTGAACGGATTCATCATCATCGCCGAGCGGATGTTCGAGATCGCGGTCCGCGAGGCCACGGGAGTAGATCCTAAAAATCTGGATGATTCTGAGAAAAAGCGATTGGGCAAACTTGTCTCTGATTTCTTAGTCGTTCACCCCATTGTCCTTGTTGCGCCTGATGACGGGGCTTACCTGTATGCAGTGGAGGCGGCCCGCGTCCTTGAAAAGCGCATCCGTGAAGAATATGGGGTTGAGATTAAAATCGAGGCGGCCTATCTGGATAAGGTAAGAGTGGGCGATGTCGTCAACATCAAAGGGCCGTTGCTGGTGCAGGGAGGCCGCCGGTTTACGCCGGTTTCAGGAAATCTGCAGAATTTCTTGGCCTTCGTTTTGGACGATGAAACCGCACAGGGAAGCACCATCCTGGGCGCCACATACGCCTTGGTCCACGACACTGCCCATGGGCTGGGGCTTCCCTGGCAGAACATTCTGGCAGGGGTTGTGCAGGGGAAATTGAATCGTGGATTCGGTCCTTTCAGGACTGGACTGAAAAACAAGGCTGTGATTGCTTCCGCCAAGGGGCCTCGCGAAGACAGGGTGGACCACATTGGCAAGAAAATGCCTCCCCGGATGTTGGTCGTCAGCAGCACTTTACCTTTGAATCACGAGACGCCGAACGATGTTGTTGTGGAACAGGTGGATGCGGATCCCCTGATTGCGTTCTTCATCAAGCGGGTGCTTGGACAGGCGCTTCCAATTCAACCTTCAGCCCAGGAACAATCAGAGATTTTTTCAATGGAATTTAATAGTCCGGAAGAGCTGAGACCGGCACAGGCCATCGCCAGAGGGAAAGAATTTATTCAAAGCCTAGGTTTAGATCAGCAAAAACTAAGCGGTCGTTTTGTCGTTCCCAGTGAAGCGGCGCATGATGCAAATCAGATTTCGTTGAAAACCGTTGTGGAATTTATGCTCGAAGAACTCATAAAAAATTGGTCTGCGCACGCAAGTATTCTGGGGGCACGGAAGTTCAAGGTTAAGATGCAAATAACCGGCTCAAAACTTGCCATTGTCATAGAGGACGACGGAAAAGGTTTTGACATTGAGAAAATAGGTTATGGCAGGAGTATGAATGATGACGTCGCAGTTGAAACATTTGGCAGGGGTCTTTGGAACCTTAGAGAGAGTTTTCATCAGTTGGGAATCGGAACCTTGACTGTGAATTCCAAGGGCAAGAGAATCATCGTGAGCCATGGACATATTTCTCCTGCTCAACCTTCTACGGATAAGGGAACTGCATTTATTGCAGAAATTCGGTTGAAATCAACATCACGCGGTTTTTTATTCATCGGGATGATCTTTGCAATATCAATTCCGGGAGTCCTGGCCCTTGTTGCCATGCCGCTCGCCGCGGCGTATCCCCAACACTTGGCGAATCTGATGTCGGCGGCATCGGTCATCCCTGTTTTTATGATGGCGGCGGGATCATCCAAGCCTCAAGGCATTTTAAAGGACATGGGCCGCAGAGAGGCCATTGCCGCCATTGTGAGTGCCGGCGCCATAACTGCGCTTTTGAATATGCCGTCGGATCAGGAAATGATGTCCGATTCCGGCGCCCTGCCTGAAAACAGCCCCGAAGCCTTGGAAGTGAACGAAAAAATGCGGAAGGCATTGGGGGAGGCTGCGTCCCGGTTTGACCGGCTCGTGTTGCCCGCAAGCGTGGACCGTGAGGAATTGAACTCTCTAGTCAAAACTTTTATCCAAAATCATCAAATTGTAGTGCTAAAGGGCACATCTCAAGACCGCGGGCTGCAGTTTAATTTCGACGAGCGCAAGCTTTATGTTAACTTGGACAGCTTTGAAGAAATGGAAAAGGTAGGGATTCTGCCCGTTTTTATTCTGCACGAGGTCACGCACGCTCTCCGCCGCCAGTTGGAACGAATTGAACGGTCCCAGGAGGCCGCGCCCGGCCTACGTTCCATTTTTGCTCGGTTGTTTTTAGGGGATGCTGAGGATTTTGAGGAATCTTTAAAGAGATCCGTTTCTTTAAGAACCGAAAATGAATTTGAAGGCATTGCCGTCGCGCACGCTTTGGCGAGAGTTTATGCGCATGAGGAAGGGGTTTCTATTCAGGAGTTTTATGAAGGCCGCGCAGCTCTAAGTTCAGATTCAAAAATGAGGGAATTTGTGCGTTCTCCTGCAGAGCACATTGCGGCAGACGGGAGTCTAAACAATAATTACCGAGCTTATCTGATCCAGAGAAATTATGGTCTTATCAGGACTGAAGCTTTGGATTTGAAGAAAATCTCCGGCACGAAGAACTCCAATGAATACCGGAAATGGATTGAATCCTGGGCCCTGGACCCCGCCTATCATGACTTACGGCCTGCCGGGCAGGGCCGTCTGGACATTTCCAAGGAAGCGGCAGACGTGGCGGGCTTTGTGCGGCAGACGGGGGCCGAAGAAATTGGAAAATTAGATGCGCTTTTGCCCATTTCATTGACAGGCGCCATGCAAATCATAGGCATGGGAAAGGATAATAGCCGTAGTTTGCCTGCCGGGAGCCTCAAAAAGGCCGTAGATATCATCGAAATACCGAGCGGCGTTCCAGTCACGCGTTCCCGCAGAGGTTTCTTTGCCATGCTCCCTATCCCCTCTCTCAAAGGACGCGTCACCTTTGTGGCCACCGCCGGCGTCATTGTGGCCGTGGCATTGGGCTCGGGGGACTTTGTTCCTGCCATGGCGGCCGCAGATCTCAATCTGCTTTCAAATTTCAACAATGTGTTCAATGGCAGCTTTGGCGTCGATGCCATCGGATATCCCGGAGCTTTGGCCGAAATCGGCAATAAATTCATGCCGATGGCCCTTACGCCGGTTTCCACGCTTTCAGCCTCAACCGATATGGTGATTAACAACGGCGCCAGCCAGACTTTGGCATTATTCGGCGCCATCGGCGGCCTGTCAAGAGTCGAGAGCCCATCAAATGATTTTGACGAGGTTGCGGAGGCCGTGGGTTCTCAGGAAAGCACAGCTCCGCCAGCAAAGAATTATCTCATAGTGGACACGATTGAGAACGTGAGATCTCCCGCTGATCTGAAAGCAATGGTCCAAAATGCAATTTCAGAAGGTGTTTTTGTGGGAATTGTCAAAGATCCCGCAAACCCATCGCTTATCCAGGGCCTGAACTTGGGCAAAAATGAAGGCGCAGTATTTGACAGCGCCAGGGAGGCTTTGGAGCGAAGGCGGAATTTTGACGATTTCCGCGTGATATCGTCAAGAGAAAGCGTGTGGAAAGAACTTTTGGCCGCCCTGCGCGTCTTTGTGAACGCAAATGAGATGAAGTCGCTTGAAATTGAAAGTATCTTTGATGAGGAAACAGCGGTTTCACTGTCACAATAGAGTTTAATGTAAGTTATCCACAGTTGTGGAAAACTTTTGCACATAAATTTCCCTTGACCCCCCACCTCAAATTTATTAGGAGAGGTGGGGGGTTGACAAAATAAGGCATCCCTGTTAGATTTGCCTTTCCAGTCCGCAAAAGCGGCTGGATTTTTTATTGAGTTCACAATGGGGAGACGAATTTATGAGAGCCACAAAGTTATTCACAATTGCGACGGGGATTTCGCTTCTGACAGGCCTGGCAGGGCCTGTCCGCGCGGCCGTTGAGTCCTATCAATTTGCTAGAGGATTCACAAACGAGATGCTTCTTTCCGATAAAGCGAAGCGGGAGGAGTTTGTGGAGAAATTTATCCGCTCGGAAGCCAATTTCTTGCGCCCAGGGGTAGGGTTCAACGCCCTCTCCGGTCTAACTTATGATGGTCGTCCCATTGACTTTGACACAGGTGAGCTCCGGGGCTTTCCTAAAAACTGGAGCGCCGCTT
>Ga0155662_1007_pt3 | contig 16293 bp, 12 predicted proteins | sample RifCSPlowO2_01_FD_107319 | JGI IMG/M metagenome (GOLD analysis project Ga0155662, IMG submission 107319) | Elusimicrobia bacterium RIFCSPLOWO2_01_FULL_54_10
CCGGGCAGAAGCGTCCTGAAACCAATTTCAAACCGTACCTGATCATTGCCTTTGCCCGTGGCACCGTGGGAAACTGCATCTGCTTTTTCCTTTTTGGCAATGGCGACAATGTGCTTGGCAATGAGCGGCCTTGCCAGGGCGGTGCCCAGGTAATATTTTTCCTCATAAAGCGCCCGGGCCTTGACCGCAGGGAAAATGAAATCGGAGGCGAACTCCTTCTTGGCGTCCACCACATAGCATTTGCTCGCGCCGGTGCGGATGGCCTTCTTCTTGATCTCGTCGAAGGACTTGGCGCCGCCTTCCAGAGAGCCCAGATCGACGCAAGCCGCCACCACTTCGCAGTGATATTTCTCGATCAACCAGCGGATGATGACAGAAGTATCCAGCCCGCCCGAATAGGCGAGGACCACTTTCTTGACGGTAGCCATAGCTGCTAATTCTATCAAACCCTAGCCCACTTTCCTACACAGATTGACATAAGTCCCGTCTGGTTCTGCCGATCCAACCTCTGTATTGTATGGGAATGCTGATTTTAGACATTCTAAGAACGGGTGGGAACATTGGTCATTTCGCGGTGATAAGTGGAACCATATTAAGAAAAAAGAGACAAAATTATTTAAAGAATGCCTACCGCGTTTTATTGACCCGGGCTCGACAGGGTATGGCTATCGTAATTCCTGATGGGGAATTAGAAGACTTAACAAGAAAAAGTGAATTCTATGACCCCACTTTTTAATATCTAAAAAATATTGGATTTACCGTCATTTAGTGACATCTACCCTCCCCCATCCAATTCTGATATAATCTCCGAATTCCAAGCTACAAAGGGGAGAAATTGTGATACAACTCGTCGATCTCAAAAAACAGTACAAAACAATCAAGAAAGATGTGGACGCCGCCATCAAAAAGGTGATCCAGAACACTGATTTCATCATGGGGGAAGACCTGCGGCTCTTCGAGCAGGAATTCGCCAAATTTTGCACCACCAAACACGCCGTGGGAGTGGATTCCGGCACGGGCGCGCTCGAGCTGGCCTTTCATGCCCTGGGCATCAAGGCGGGGGACGAAGTGATCGTGCCTTCCTTCACATTTTACGCCACCGCATCCGCCGTGGCCGCCACGGGCGCAAAACCCATTTTTGTGGATGTTGAGGAAGACACGGGCAATATGGACCACGAGGGCCTTGAGAAGGCCGTCACGCCCCGCACCAAGGCCATCGTTCCCGTGCATCTCTTCGGTCAGCCGGTGGACATGTCCAACATCCTTAGTTTTGCCAAGCGCCACAACATCCACTTGATAGAAGACACCGCCCAGGCGCACGGGGCCAAGGTGAAGATGGAAAATGTGGGCTGGAAGACCGCGGGCAGCATGGGCATCATGAGCTGCTTCAGCTTTTATCCGGGCAAGAACCTGGGCGCTTACGGTGACGCGGGCGCTGTATGCACCAACAGCGACGAGCTGGCGAATAAATTAAAACTTCTGCGCGATTACGGCCGCACGGCCAAGTATGAACACTCCATTCTGGGCTTCAACCGCCGCATGGACACTTTGCAAGCGGCAATTCTTCGCGTGAAGCTCAAGAAACTGGCGCAGTGGAACGCCGCCCGTCGGAAAAATGCCGACCTCTATGATAAGCTTCTTTCCGAAATCGGCGTCAAAACCATTAAAATCCATGCTTTCACGGAGCCCGTGCGGCATTGTTACGCCATCCGCCTGCCCAACCGCGACGAGCTTGCCGATTTCTTGAAGAAGAACGGCGTATCCACCGGTGTGCATTATCCCATCCCTCTGCATCTCCAAAAGGCATTCGCATATCTGGGATACAAGAAAGGCGATTTTCCGGCTGCGGAAAAACTGGCCGAAGAAATTTTGTCCCTGCCCATTTATCCTGAGCTTAAGGAATCCGAAGTCCGCAAGATTGCGGGCCTGATCAAGAAGTTCCTAAAAAAATGATCCGCGAGTGGAATGGGCACAAGCCCAAGATTCATCCCAGTGCCTTCATCCATGAGACGGCCGAGATCATCGGGCGCGTCACCATAGAAAAAGATGCTTCTGTGTGGCCCTTCTGCGTCTTGCGGGGCGATGTGGATGAGATTGTAATAGGGGAAGGCACTAATATTCAGGATAACACCGTGATTCACTGCAATGAGGGCGCTCCCACCCTCATGGGGAAGCGGATTTCTGTGGGCCACTCCGTCGTGTTGCACGGCTGCACGGTTAAAGACGACTGCATCGTGGGGATGGGCAGTATCGTGCTGGACCACGCGACTGTTGAGGAATTCTGCATCGTGGGCGCAGGCGCGGTGGTATCACCCAGAACAACAATCCCAAAAAATTCCATGGCTCTGGGCATCCCCGCAAAGGTAGCCCGGCCGTTAAAGAAGGAAGAAGTGGAACACATCCAGTGGAACGCCAAAGAATATTTAAAGCTTTCTGACTCTCACCGTAAAACTTCCCGAAGAATTTTCTAGCGCTCATGTATGAGCGGCGTTAAGACCCTTACTCACCTCAAAGACATCCTCAAAAAACATGTAAAAGCCGGCAAACACCCGGCCTATTTTGTGCCTTCCGTCTGGATGGATCAGAATTTTGAAGCCCCGATTGAAGCCAGAAAGGTAAATCCCCATGAATTTTTCTTGAATGCCATAGAAAGCATCCTGTCCAAGTCCGCAGAGGCTTCTGTTGTCAATAAGGGAAAGAATGGGGATTGGTCCGCCGGCGCGATCGTCTACAATCTCTTTGTGCGCTTGGGAACCGCCTTTGACCACAACCAAAATGGCGTGTTAGACCTTCCTTTGAATCGAGACGATTTCAGGGAAACTGGCACTTTCCTCAAATCCATTGCCCTGCTTCCCTACATCAATGCTCTGGGGGCCAATACCATCCACCTCCTGCCCATCACCACGCATGGTGCGGACGGGAAAAAAGGGAACCTCGGGTCCAACTACGCCATCCGCGACCCCTATGAGCTGGACGAAGCTCTGAGCGAGGATTTTTACGGATTCGGCGTCGAAAAGGAATTCAAGGCCTTCATGGAAGCGGCCCATCACATGGGAATGGCCGTGGTGTTGGAGTTCGTGTTCCGCACCGCCTCCAAAGACAGCGACTGGGCCGCCAAGCATCCGGACTGGTTCTATTGGGTCAAGGACAGCGTCACTGACAGGCCTTCCCATAGCTCTGACGGCAATCTTTATGGCTCTCCGGTTTTCAGCCCGGAAGAGTTGAAAGAGATATTGGCCCGGCAGAAATCCGGCAATTTTGAAAATTCAATTCCGCCTTCCCAAATCTACCGCAACATGTTCACCGCGTCGCCTCCGGCAAAATTTGTGAGGAAAGACGGTGTGCGATGGGTGGGGCAACTGCCTGACGGCACGAAAGTGAGGATTCCCGGCGCTTTTGCGGACTGGCCCCCGGACGATTCCCAGCCGCCCTGGGGGGATGTCACTTATTTGAAATTCTATGATCATCCGGACTTCAATTACATCGCATATAACACCGTGCGGATGTATGACCCTGTCCTGGCGCAGAAGACAAACTCCAAAAATTCGCTTTGGAAAGAGATCGAAGGCATCATTCCCTTTTATCAAGAGGAATATGGCATCGACGGCGTGATGATCGACATGGGCCACGCGCTCCCGAAAGATTTGTTCTCGGCCATGGAGCGGCGCGCCAGGGAAATCAACCCCAACTTCGCTTTTTGGGAGGAAAGTTTTGGGCCCACCAAGGAAAGCCGCGAAAACGGCTACAACCTTTCCGTGGGATATTTTTGGTGTGACGTTCCGGTTCCCGACAAGCTCAAAGCGTTGCTTGACCGGTGCGCAACAGAGGGCTTGCCCCTTCCGTTCTTCGGCACTGTGGAGACGCACGACACTCCCCGGGCCGCAGCCAGGGGCGAACGGGACGATTCGGAATTTTTCTGGGTTCTGGCTTGCCTCATGCCAGTTGTTCCTTACATTCACGGCGGATTTGAGCTGGGAGAAAAAGTGCCGGTCAACACGGGACTGGGTTTTTCCGCAGAAGAAATAAAACTTTATCCCCCGGAAAAACTGTCTCTATTCAGCGCCACTGCGCTCAACTGGCTGGGTTCCAAGCCTCTGTTGGTCATGGTGCGGGACATGGTCCGCTTCCGCCGGGCAAACGCCCGCGCATTTTCAGAGCTCGGGCCGGAAACATTTAAGATTTCACAGAAGGGCGATGAGGTTGAGCTGGTGAGAGAATTCCAGGGGGAGAGAGTTCGCGCGATCATCAATATGCAGAAGCGCGAAATTCAGCTGTTGGAAGGACGGCGGTAGCTTTCCCATTCGGGCTGAAATTCCCGAATGCCTTTAATGGCGTTCATGTTGTTCTTCGATTTCAAATCTTCATAAATCTTGTGCGCCTGTTCTCCCACCGTTGTCAGATTGTGCCACAAATGATATTGCACGGCGCGGTAGGTAATCCATTTCACTTTTAGGCCTGCCATCTCGAAGCGCCTTTGCATGTCTGTGTCTTCTCCAACACCTGCCACATTGAAACTCTCGTCAAAGCCGTTAACTTCCAGAAGTTTTTGTTTGTGGACCCCCATGTTGGAGCCCAGAAGGCGGGGAGCTCTGTAAAAGGCTGTCAAAGTTCTGGCCATAATATAAGGTAAGTAAATTCCCTGCTGGCCGAAATCAATTTCATGGCTCACGGCTTTGTTCAAAAGCCAAAGCGGGCTTTCCAAAGCTCCGGTCTTCACCTTTTCAATCGTCATTTCGGCGGAAACCTTGTCAAAAAGATCTACGCGGCGCCCACAGGACGCGGTATCAGAGGAAGATTCTTGATGATGCGCCCGCGCAAAATGGCGGTGGGGGATGCAATCGCCATCCGTAAACACCAGTCGTTCCGCTCGGGCTTCCAGAGCGGCCCAGTTGAGCATGCGGGGCTTGCCCCAGCCCTTGTCTTCTTGCCATAAATAGGTGATTGGGTAAGGAGCGCTTTGCGCATGCCGCTTGACCAGCGCCTCAATGTCAGGGTTGGAGCCGTCATCGGCCAAAATAAGCTCAAAGTTGAGAAAACTTTGATGGCTGTAGCCCTCCAGGCAGAGCTCCAGGTCCCGGGCTTTGTTATAGACCGCTACCACGATGGATAGGGACGGTTCCTGCCCGGGCTTGGCTTGGCGCCATCGTCGGATCATGCGGTCATTATATTTTTTACCCGCTCGCTTGACAAACCATTCCGCGATTCAGTATAATAGCACTCACAACGATAGAGTGCTAACAAGGGCTCTGTCCATTTTTATCGCCAGTATTCTGGCACTCCACAATCATCAGTGCTAGCTTTAGTTTAAATTAACAGGAGGTACACGCATGTCTGCAACTGCAACAAACCTTAAGAAGTTGAAGCCCCTTTCGGACAGGGTTTTGGTCAAGCCCCTGGACAAAGAACAGGAAAAACGCGGCGGCATCATCATCCCCGACACCGCCAAGGAAAAGCCCCAGGAAGGCGAAATCATCGCCGCCGGCCCCGGCAAGCGGGACGAACAGGGAAAGATCATCCCCATGGATGTCAAAGTGGGAGACAAGATCCTCTACGGAAAATACTCCGGCACCGAAATCAAGATTGAAGACGCGGACTACCTCATCATGCACCAGGAAGACATCCTGGGCATTATTTAAGCAGCTTCTTTAAGGAGAAAATACAATGGCAAAACAAATCATTTACGGAGACGAGGCCCGCAAACAGGCCAAAATCGGTGTGGACAAGCTGGCCAATGCTGTGAAGGCCACGCTCGGTCCCAAGGGGCGTTTCGTCGTCCTCGACAAGAAATTCGGCTCACCCACCGTCACCAATGACGGCGTGACCATCGCCAAGGAAATTGAGCTGGAAGACGCGTTCGAGAACATGGGCGCCCAACTGGTGCGTGAAGTTTCCAGCAAGACCAACGATGTGACCGGAGACGGTACCACCACCGCGTGCGTGCTTGCCCAGGCCATCATCAATGAAGGCTACCGCAACATCACCGCCGGCGCCAACGCCATGCACATCAAGCGCGGCATCGACAAGGCCGTTGCGGCCGTCGTTGAGGAGTTGAAGCGGATGCGCACCATCATCAAGATCGACCAAAAGGAAAAGGCGAGAGAGGAAATCTATCAAATCGCCCACATTTCCGCCAATGACCAGATCATCGCTGAGAAAATCACCGACGCGATCCTGAAAGTCGGCAAAGACGGCGTCATCACCGTTGAAGAAGGCAAATCCGCCGAAACCACCCTTGAAGTGGTGGAAGGCATGCAGTTCGACCGCGGATTCGTCTCTCCTTACTTTGTGACGGACGCGGAGAGAATGGAAGCCGTGCTGGAAGACGCTTATGTCATCATCACCGACAAGAAAGTGTCCGCCATGCCTGACTTGCTCCCCGTGCTCCAGAAAATCGCGGAAACCGGCAAACCCTTTCTCCTGATCGCGGAAGAGGTTGAAGGCGAAGCTCTGGCCACTCTGGTGGTCAACCGCCTCCAGGGCCGTCTGCGCTGTTCCGCGGTGAAAGCTCCGGGATTTGGCGACAGGCGCAAGGAAATGCTTCAGGACATCGCGACGATCACGGGCGGTTCCGTGATCTCCGAGGAACTGGGCTTGAAACTTGAGAAAGCCACCATCGACATGCTGGGCAAAGCCAAACGGATCGTGGTGGACAAGGAAAACACCACCATCGTCGGCGGCGACGGCAAGAAAAAGGACATCGAAGGGCGCGTCAGCGTACTTCGCAAGCAGATTGAAGAGACCACTTCGGACTACGACAAGGAAAAGCTCCAGGAACGCCTGGCCAAGCTTTCCGGCGGCGTGGCCGTCATTGAAGTGGGCGGAGCCACCGAGACCGAAATGAAGACCAAGAAGTTCAAGGTGGAAGACGCCATGCATGCCACGAAAGCCGGAGTTGAGGAAGGCATCGTGGTGGGCGGTGGCGTGGCCCTCTTGCGCGCGGCTGAAGTGCTTAAGAAACTGAAAGTGGATGATGCCGACGAACAAGTCGGAGTCAAAATCATCCAAAAAGCCATGGAAGAGCCCATCCGGGTCATCGCTGAAAACGCGGGCCTGGACGGAAGCATCGCCATCGACAAGGTTCGGAACTCCACCAACCCTAACTTCGGCTTGAACGCCGACACCGGGGAATATGTGGACTTGATCAAGGCGGGCGTCATTGACCCCGTCAAGGTGACGCGGACTGCGCTTCAAAACGCGGCTTCCATCGCGAGCTTGCTCCTGACCACCGAAGTGCTTGTGTCCGACATCCCTGAGAAGAAAGAAAAGATGCCGGCCATGCCCTCTCCGGAGTATTGAAAATAGCTTAAAACAGATAACCCCCGCTCCGGAAGGCCTTCAAAAGCCCTCTTGGAGCGGGGTTTTTCTTTGCCCGGAAAATGGTATAATAAGCGGATTCGATGATCCGGGCAAACCTGGCGGCAGTGCAGGAAAAGATCGCCCGGGCCGCCCAGCACTCCGGACGCGAGCCAAAAGACATCACACTTGTTGCCGTTACAAAAAAAGTCTCCGCAGAGAGGGTTTTGGAAGCCGTTTCCGCAGGAGCGGGTCATTTGGGCGAATCCTATGTGCAGGAAGCCCAGGAAAAGATCGGCAGCATCAAAGGCGCCCAAGTCCGGTGGCACATGATTGGGAGCCTGCAATCGAACAAAGCCGCTCGCGCAGTAGAGATTTTTAATGTGATTCAGTCGGTGGATTCGCTCAAGCTTCTGCGTTTCATCGACCGTAAGGCCGGAGAGCTCAAAAAGATTCAGGATTGTTTCGTTGAAATTAACCTCGCCGGGGAAAAAACAAAAGGGGGATTGGCGGAAGCGGACATCGATAAATTTTTTGAAGCATCCAAAGAATTTAAGAATGTAAAGATCGGGGGGATCATGACTATGGCCCCCTTTTTTGATTCCCAGGACAAAGCACGGCCCTATTTTGCCAGAGCAAGAAAGATCTTTGAAAAGCACAAACTTCCTGAACTCTCTATGGGAATGTCGGGAGATTTTGAGGCGGCCATTGAAGAAGGATCCACGATGGTGAGAATTGGCCAGGCGATTTTCGGGGGGAGAGCGTGAAAATCGCGTTCTTAGGCGCGGGGAATATGGGCACCGCGCTCATGTTGGGCGCAGTCAAGGCCAAGATTTTAAAGCCCGCTCAGATCACCGCTTTTGACGTGAACGAGGACGCCTTAAAAACCGTCAAGAAGAAAGCGGGCGTTAAAATCGCAGGAAACGTCCAGGTAGTGGTGCCGAGCGCAGACTATATTTTTATCTGTGTGAAGCCCCAGCAGATGAACGGACTTCTGACAGACTTGAAGGGCTCAGTTTCTGACACACAGTGCTTGATAACGATTGCCGCGGGAGTCAAAACCGGAAAGATTGAAGCGGCGTTTTCACCTCAGAGAATTCCGGTGGTTCGTGTGATGCCCAATACGCCGGCGCTTCTGGGAGAAGGCGCGAGCGCCGTGTGCGGCGGAAAGTACGCCAAGCCGGCCCACATCAAATTTGCAGTCAAGTTCTTTTCAGCTGTGGGCAAGGCGGTAGTTCTGCCCGAATCAGCGTTTGACGCCGTGACGGCAGTTTCAGGCTCCGGCCCAGCCTATGTATTTTATCTGGCCGAAGCTCTGGCCTCTGCAGCGCGAGCGGAAGGCCTGCCAGACGCAGAAGCGCGGATTTTGGTAGATCAGACGCTTCTTGGGGCAGCCAAGATGCTAGCCGAAGGCAAGCCGCCGGAAGAGCTGAGACAGAATGTGACCTCGCCCGGAGGCACCACGGAAGCGGCGTTGAAGCACCTGGAAGCTGCTGGGTGGAAACGAATTTTCGAGCAAGCCGTTCGCAAAGCTAGGGAACGGTCGGACGAGCTGAGCAAGATTTAGAAGACTCATACTGGAGGGAAAACCATGGTCATCCGAGTGCGAGTGATTCCAAACGCAAAAGAAAATGACGTTGTAGGACGAGTGGGCAGCACCGTGCGCCTCAAAGTGGCGGCTCCCGCCATCGACGGCCGCGCCAACAATGAACTCTGCCGTTTCTTGGCTGATTTCTTTGAAGTCCGTCCCAAATCCGTGAAAATCGTCCGCGGAGAAAAGGGCAGAGAAAAGACCGTCGAAATCGAAGGCCGTTCTGAAGAAGAACTGCGCTACGTGATGGAGTCGATTCCCTGAAGCTAAAAGATTCCGTCCGGGCATTCCGCTGGACAAAGTCACCTAAAAAAAAGCTCCACATCTTGGACCAGCTCCTCCTCCCGGGGAAGGAGACCTGGATTCCTTGCGCCAACCACAAACAGGTGGCCGCCTGCATTAAACACATGAATGTGAGGGGAGCCCCCGCCATCGGCTGTGTGGCGGCTTACGGGCTGGCCCTGGCTGCGCAGGAAAAGAAGTTTTCTTCCACGCAGGCCCTGATCACCTACCTCAATTCCGCCAAAGCAACCCTTGCCGCCACGCGTCCCACGGCTGTGAACCTCTTTTGGGCTTTGGAGCGCATGAAAGGATTCTTTTCCGGAGATTCCGTGAAAGAAATCCAGGAAACTTTGGAACGCGAAGCCATCAATATTTTTGAAGAAGATCTGGCCGCCAACCGCCGCATGGGCGAGCTGGGCGCGGAGCTTTTTCCTCAAAACGCGGTCATTTTGACACACTGTAACACGGGCAGTCTGGCCACATCCGGCTGGGGCACGGCGCTAGGCGTCATCCGCACGGCATATGAGCAAGGCAAGGTAAAGAAAGTGCTCGTGGACGAAACCAGACCGTATCTGCAGGGTGCGCGCTTGACGGCCTGGGAACTCAAAAAAGATGGGATTCCCTACGAACTCATCACCGACAACATGGCGGCTCACATGATGAAAACAGAAAAAGTGGACGCAGCCATTGTGGGCTCAGACCGCATTTCTGCCCAAGGCGATGTGGCCAACAAGATCGGAACTTACGGCGTGGCAGTGCTTTGCAAATATCACAACATTCCCTTTTATGCCGCGGCGCCCACCAGCACCATCGATTTGAAGATGAGCGAAGGCCGGAACATTCCCATTGAAGAGCGGTCTGTGAAAGAAGTGACGCACATCCGGGGGAGCGCCATTGCGCCCGCGGGCACCGTGGCGCGCCATCCTGCCTTTGATGTGACCCCCCGGGAGCTTGTGACCGCCATCATCACGGAAAAAGGCGTCGCCCGGCCCCCCAGCGCGGCCAGCATCGCCGCGCTTTTTCAGACTCACGCTCCCAAGCAAGCGGCTCTCGCCGCCATTTAACTTTTACCCATACCATGAATTATTCCGATACAGTCCATTTGCCCAAGACCTCTTTTCCCATGAAGGCGGATTTGCCCAAGCGGGAACCGCTCATGGTGGAGTTCTGGCAGAAAATCGGCATTTACGAAAAAATCCTGCGCAAGAACAAGAGCAAGAAGAAATTTGTCCTGCACGACGGCCCGCCCTATGCCAATGGCCACATCCACATCGGCCACGCGCTCAATAAAATCCTGAAAGACATGATCGTCAAATATCGTTCGCTTTCTGGTTTTGATTCACCTTACATTCCGGGCTGGGACTGCCACGGGCTTCCCATCGAGCACGCGCTCATGAAAGATTTGAAGGCCAACAAGCATACGGTGGACATCCTGGACTTCCGCAAGAAAGCGGCGGAGTTTGCCATGAAGTTTGTGGAGATCCAAAAAAACGAGTTCAAGCGCCTGGGAATTTTTGGGGATTGGGAGAAGCCCTATCTGACGCTTGCGCCGGGATATGAGACCATCATCTTGAAAGCTTTCCGGGAGCTTTTCGAGAAGAATTTGATCTACCGGAGCAAGAAGCCCGTGCAGTGGTGTGCCTCCGATGAAACCGCGCTGGCAGAGGCGGAAGTGGAGTATGAGGAGAAAGAATCGCCGGCGGTATATGTAAAATTTCGCGTAAAAATGGCGCCACATGGATTAGCCGCGAGCAACTTAAATTTCATTATCTGGACAACAACACCATGGACATTGCCCGCCAATGTTGGCGTGATGCTACATCCAAATTTGGAATATGCGATTGTTCATATAAAGAAAAATAATGAATACTGGATTCTCTTAAAGAGTCTTGTCGCAAGCGTATTGGAGTCCAAACTTAAGTTCACTGTGGAGGACTATGAAATAAAGGAAACTTTAAAAGGGGGTGCATTTTCGGCTTGGACGTATATGCGCATTTTTCCTGTATCAGGAAGTATTCAGGATGGAAAAGTGATTTTAAGCTCATCAGTCTCGTCGGAAGATGGGACGGGCATTGTGCATATTGCTCCCGGACATGGTGATATCGACTATGGCGTGGGACACGTTCAGAATAAGCTGCCTGTCCTCTCTCCTGTGGATGATGCGGGAAAATACTCGGATGAAGTGGGATACTCTGAACTTAAAGGGCTTTTTGTTTTAAGCAAAGGAAATCAGAAGATTTTAGAAATGCTTGGAGGCAATCTTGTTCATCAGGAGAAAATACGCCACCCCTACCCCCATTGCTGGCGCTGTAAAAACCCGGTCATCTTCCGCGCGACCTACCAGTGGTTTTTGAGCGTGGATCATGAAAACTTGCGCCAAAAACTGCTCGCCGAGATCGAAAATGTGCTGTGGGTGCCGCCCTACGGCAAGAACCGCATCAAGGGCATGATTGAACAGCGCCCCGACTGGTGCTTATCGCGCCAGCGCCTCTGGGGCACGCCCATTCCCATTTTCTATTGCACGGCTTGCAAAGAGCCTCTGGCCAACGCGGGAGCCATCAACATGGTGGAAGAAAAAATCGGCCTGGAACCCGACGGCTCTGACGCGTGGTTTCGCGAAAGCCCGGAATATTTCTTGGACCATGTGGCGCCGTTCAAATGTGAAAAATGCGGCGGCAACAAATTTGAAAAGGGGAAAGATATTCTGGACGTATGGTTTGATTCCGGCGTGTCTCACGAAGTCGTTTTGAACGGCAATCCGGACATGGAATGGCCCGCATCCCTCTATTTGGAAGGCTCGGACCAGCACAGAGGCTGGTTCCAGAGCTCGCTCATCCCCTCCGTGGCGCTCCACGGCAAGGCGCCCTACAAGAGCGTACTCACGCACGGCTTCATCGTGGGCGGAGACGGCAAGAAGATGTCCAAATCCGTCGGAAATGTGGTGGCGCCCGAAGATATCCTTAAAGAATACGGCGCGGACATTTTACGCTTGTGGGTGGCCGCTTCTGACTACCGCGAAGACATCCGCATCTCCAAAGACATCATGAAAGGCGTGGCGGAAAACTACAGAAAAATCAGGAACACTCTGAGATATTTGATCGGCAATGTCCACGGTTTTGACGCTTCCAAAGACGCGGTCGCCCTCTCCGACATGCCGGAAATCGACCGCTGGGCGCTGAACCGCTTTGCCCGGACCGTGGAGTCCGCCCACAAGGCCTACGATGCCTACGAATTCCATCGTGTGGCGGTGGCCGTGGTGGAATTTTGCGTCCTGGACTGTTCTTCCCTTTATTTTGACGTCATCAAGGACCGTCTTTACACATTTAAAAAGGAATCTCTGGAACGCAGGAGCGCGCAGACGGTTCTGCACCACATGCTGACCTCACTTTTGCCGCTCTTGGCCCCTGTGATTTCATTCACCGCGGAAGAAACCTGGCAGTTGGGCAAGGAAGACGGACTTTGGAAGGAAGAAAGCGTCTTTTTGTCGGACGTCAAGGCGCTTCCTGAGGATTGGAAGAGCGATCAGCTGGAAGCGCGCTGGGGACAGGTGAGAAAAATCCGCGAAAAAGCTAATCTTTCCCTTGAGACCGCCCGCAAAGACGGCCAGATCGGCAGTTCTCTGGAAGCCAAGGTCATTATTTCCGGCGGCGAGGGCGCGGAAAAGGAAATTCTTAGTTCATTTGGTGAAACATTGGCCCCTGTATTTTTGGTATCCCAAGTTGAGATTGGAAACGGTTCCGGCCCGCTCCAAATCCAGGTGCTCAAAGCGGACGGCACAAAATGCGGCCGTTGCTGGAGATATGAAACCACCGTGGGCTCAAACGTCGCGCATCCGGACATTTGCGCGCGTTGCGTGAGCATGATTTCATGATTTTGACCAGGGTTCTGCCGCTTTTTACCGTCATTTCAGTATTTGCCCTGGACCGGTTCGCGAAGCATTGGGTGCGGAGCGATTTTCTTTACGGTGAATCTAGAGCCATCCTGCCATTTTTCAATCTGACCCACATTGAAAACACGGGCGCCGCTTTTGGCATGGGCCAGAACATGAACACCTTCTTCATCGGGCTTTCCGTCGTCATTCTCATCGTCCTTTTTGTTCTGGCGCGCAGGCTGGGCAAGGAGAACATCAAACTCAAGATTGCCTTTGCTCTGGTGGTGGGAGGCGCTTTGGGGAACTTGTATGACCGCATCATTCAGGGAGGAGTCACGGACTTTCTTGATTTTCATCTGGGAAACCACCATTGGCCGGCCTTCAATGTGGCAGACTCCTCGATTTTTGTGGGCGCAGTGCTGCTTGCGGTCCTGCAGTGGAAATCCAAGGCAGCGGAGCCGGTAAAATCATGAAAAGTCTTTTCTTAGAAACCCTGGCCAAAAAAGTCCTGGTTTTAGACGGGGCCATGGGCACCAATTTGCAGACGCAAAACTTGACCCCGGAAGATTTCGGCGGCAAGGACGGCTGCAACGAATACCTCATCCTGACCAAGCCGGAAGCCGTGGAGAAAGTGCACGATTCTTTCTTTAAGGCGGGCTGTGACGCAGTGGAAACCGATACTTTCGGCTCCTCCCGAATTGTTCTGGCAGAATATGACCTTCAGGACCACGCCATTGAACTGAACCGCAAGGCTGCGGAACTGGCGCGCAAGGTGGCGCAGAAATATCACACGCCCGAAAAACCCCGGTTTGTTATCGGTTCCATAGGCCCCACCACAAAACTGCCCACTCTGGGACACATTGCCTTTGAGCCGATGTACGAGGCTTATTTTGAGCAGGTGACAGGCCTGCTTGAAGGCGGCGTGGACGCGCTCCTCATAGAAACCTGCCAGGACATCCTCCAAACGAAGATTGCCGTGATTGCCGCAAATGATGTGATGCAAAAGGGCGGCAAACGCGTGCCCATCATGACGCAGATCACAGTGGAGCAGTTCGGAACCATGCTTCTGGGAACGGAAGCCTCTGCCGCTTATACGGCCCTCGAAATGATGCCCATCGACGTGATTGGCATGAACTGCGCCACCGGCCCCAAAGAGATGATTGAAAACGTAAAATACCTCACTCGCTATTCCCGCATGCCCGTATCCATTCTGCCGAACGCCGGCCTCCCCGAAAATGTCGGCGGCCATGCGCATTACAAACTCACGCCCAAAGAGTTGGCCGACTATCACGAAATGTTTGTGAAAGAGCTGGGCGTGAGCATTGTGGGCGGCTGCTGCGGCACCACGCCGGAGCATTTGGAGGCAGTGGTGAAGCGCGTGGGCTCTCTGGCGCCCAAGAAGCGCGAAATTTTAGAAGAACGCCCGGCCTCGAGCCTTTATCAGGCTGTGACATACAAGCAGGAACCTCCGCCCATGATGGTGGGCGAGCGCACCAACGCCAACGGCAGCAAGAAGTTCAAACAGCTGCTAGAGCGCGAAGATTATGACGGTATCGTAGCCATGGGCAAGGAAGCGGTGGCTGAAGGCTCGCATATGATCGACGTCTGCTGCGCCTATGTGGGCCGGGACGAAGTCAAAGACACCATCGAAGTCATCACTCGGCTAAACCAGCAGGTCACCGTGCCGATCATGGTGGACTCCACGGAAGCTCCCGTCATTGAAGAGGCCTTGAAGCGCATCAGCGGCAAGCCTGTGATCAATTCCATTAATCTGGAAGACGGCGAAGAGCGCATGAAGAAAATCTGCCCCATGGCCAAGCGTTACGGTGCGGGCTTGATTGCGCTCACCATCGATGAGAAGGGCATGGCCAAAGACCGCGCCAAGAAGCTGGAAATCGCGGAGAGGATTTACAAGCTGGCCACGGAGAAGTACGGCATCCGGGGAGAAGACCTGTTTTTTGACACACTCACCTTTACGCTCGGAAGTGGCGACGCGGAGTTTAGGAACGCGGGCATTGAGACGATTGAGGCTATCCGCGAGATCAAGAAAAAACTTCCCAAAGTCAAAACCATTTTGGGGCTTTCCAACATTTCTTTCGGACTGGACCCGGATTCCCGCCATGTTTTAAACAGCGTTTTCCTGCACTATGCCATGGAGGCGGGGCTGGATTCGGCCATCGTGCACGCTTCCAAGATCATTCCGCTTTACAAGATTGACGAAGAAACCCGTGAGATTACGCGGCGGCTTGTTTTCAACGAATCCAAAGACGGCCTGGATCCGCTTCATGACTTCATCGCGCATTTTGAAAAGAGAAAAGGACTTGTCAAGAAAGAAATTGTGGCTGCTTCCTCCCGGCCCTTGGAAGAACGCTTGAAACACCGGATTATTGACGGGGACCGCAACGGGATGGATAATGATCTGGAGTCAGCGCTCAAAAAATACAAGCCGCTCGACATCATCAATACCCACCTGATGGACGGCATGAAAGTGGTGGGGGAACTGTTTGGATCGGGCAAAATGCAGCTGCCCTTTGTGCTCCAATCCGCCGAAGTCATGAAAAAGGCCGTGGCCTATCTGGAACCTTTAATGGATAAAGTGGCTGGAAGCGAAAAGGGGCGAATTGTGCTTGCCACCGTGAAAGGCGACGTGCATGACATCGGCAAAAATCTGGTGGACATCATCTTGACCAACAACGGCTACAAGGTCTTCAATTTGGGCATCAAGCAGTCCATCGAGTCCATCTTGAGCGCGGCTGAAGAGCATAAGGCGCATGCCATCGGTCTCTCCGGCCTGCTGGTGAAGTCCACACTTGTGATGAAGGAAGATTTGGAGGAAATGCGGCGTCGAGGTATTTCCATCCCGGTCATTTGCGGCGGAGCGGCCTTGACGAGGCAATATGTGGAGGAAAATCTTCGGGCGGTCTATGAAGGCCAGGTCTTTTATGGGCAGGATGCCTTCTCCGGGCTGCATGTGATGAATGAACTCACGCAGGGAAATAGCGGAGCAGCGCCTCAACCGAAAAAGGCCCGTCCTAAAACGTCAGTTGCCGTCGCGCAGGCTCCGGCGGTGCAGGTGCCCAAGAGATCGGATGTTTCCATCACAAATCCTATCCCGAAGCCGCCGTTCTGGGGTTACAAGATCCTCAAAAACATTCCGCTTTCCAAAATATACCCTTACATCAACAAAACTGCGCTTTTTAAAGGCCAATGGCAGTTCAAGCAGGCGGGTTTGTCGGACGCGGACTATGAAAAGATT
>Ga0155662_1055_pt5 | contig 15502 bp, 22 predicted proteins | sample RifCSPlowO2_01_FD_107319 | JGI IMG/M metagenome (GOLD analysis project Ga0155662, IMG submission 107319) | Elusimicrobia bacterium RIFCSPLOWO2_01_FULL_54_10
CCGCCATTTCATCGTCTTCGTTGAGCACATGGCAGAGTTCGTCCATGCCAAAGAGAGGCAGGGGCTGATATTTCAAGCTTTCGCCTTCCGGGAGCGCCTTCTGGAGGGAATCGTAGGTGCTTTTGATTTCGGCCGCGACAACTTCTTTTTTGTCCCGCATCAAATCGGGATAAACAAAGGCGAGTAGCTGCTGTTCGCGGTCGTGATAGAGAACCACGCGCTCGGCGTAGATGATTTCATGGCAGTTGGGGCATTCCACCATGTTGAATTCCCCGCCCAGGATGAGGTCTTTGAGCTCGGGGTCTTCTGCCACGGAGACGGATTGGTAGATCTCGGTCTCAAACCGCTCGCCGCAGGGGCACTTGATTTCTTCCAAAGCCTGGAGGGACATGGGGATATTATATCACGCAAACTTTTCTACACAAGTTGACATAAGTCGTTTGTTGAAACACCGCGGCCAATCTGTTAACATTAAATCATGAAGAAAATGAACGACAATCAGCCGGTCACGCGCGGTGAATTTAAAACTGAAATGGAATCCGTTCGGTCGGATATTATCAATGCCGTCAACTTTAGTATGAAGATTGAAACCGATGCAATCAAGCAGGATATGATGACCAAGACGGATAAACAGGAGATTCTTTCCAGATTTGACGCGTTTGCACAGCGCTCTGAAGACCACGATAACAAAGTGCTTTTCCACCACAGACGCATCACTGATTTAGAAACTAAAGCAGCAGATCACGAAACCCGCCTCACTCGCCTCGAATCCCCGAAGTAACTATTCTTCTTAAAAAGTGACGGTCCTGTCGCTTTCCTTGACGATGTCATACATGTCTTTCAGGGTCGAAATGGGACAGAGCTCGGAGCTTTCCTGCTCGCGACTCTTGATGCAGGTGCCGCAGGCAAAAATCTTGCCGCCCGACTTGTGGAATTTGTCCGCCTGCTCCACGGTATTGAATTTTTCCGTGCTGACCGCCTGGTATTCCACGCCTTTCCCCATGAAAAAGACCTTGACCTCGTCCTTTTGACCGATGCTGTAATTGGCGCAACGCAGGGCGTTCCAGCAGGTTTCCGCGTCGTTGCTCGAGATAATCACTCCGATTTTCATGGTTTATTCCTTTTCCGACCTAAAGTTTTCCACTCCGTCATCGCCCACTTCGAACTTGATGAGGATGGGGTGGCAGCAATTCTCGCAATCCACCACAAATTTCTGGCGTTTTCCCCCGGTCAAATCAACCGGGGCGGTATTTTCTATGCCGCAGAAGGGGCAGGGGAAGGGAATGGAGTCTTCGAGAGGCATATCTATATTCTACCATTCGAACTCATCTGATATAATATTATCCATGAAAACCGTCCTGCTTCTCGTCGTTTCCAACATCTTTATGACCATCGCGTGGTATGAGGTTATTTAGGTGGGATTTGTGCTGCTTGTGGGCGCGGCGTTCCTGATCTTTAAGTAATCTTCTGAACTAACTTCTTACGCTGAACGGGCTTCGCGGCTCAAGCCTTCGTCAATCCATGACCTCAGGAGCACCTGATAAGGCATGTGTCGGCGCTTGGCGATCGCCTTGGCCCGGTCGATCTCCCATGAAGCCAGCCGCAATGAAATCAGTTTTTTCTTGGCCCCCTGCTGGATCTTGTGGACCAATTCGGGCGCGACGGTGAACAAATGCGTCACGTCTTCCAATCCTTCCAGATAATCAGAGGAACTGTGAGTTTCCCAGAACTTGGCTTCCTCTTCCCTAGATTTGAACCGCGGCAATTTTTTATTCATAAGCCAGCCTTTTTCCTGAAAAATTTCCATTCGCTGGCATCCATATCCCGGGCGGTTACCACGTATGTCGCCTTGTGCTGCGTTGGATAATCAAACACGATGATAAGCAGTCTCCCGGCCAAGGTTTGAGCATAGAGCAGATATCGACCTTTCCTGGCCTTGAGAAAGCATTTTTGTTTGGAAGAAAAGGCCTCTTCGACTTCTTGCGGAGAAACTCGGTGCCTCGCGATGTGTTCGATATTCGAGTCGTCCCAGTAGAGAGTGTATATATGCATTTGTCATACCTATAAGTATATATAATTTCACAGATTTTTCAAGACATCTGCGATAATATTAGGATAGGAATTGAGGAGTGATTTTTGCTGCGGGACTTATGTCAACTTATGCAGAAATGTTTAATTTTTTTATCACATGCGCCATCAGGCCATGCATGAGGCGCACGTCCCTCTGGCGCAGGTTCCAGCGCAGCAGGATTTCGCGGATTTTTTGGGCGCGTTGCGCAGCAGGCGTCTCGTTCAAATATTCCGCGGCTTGAAATAGTTGAACCGCGTGCCTGACCACCTGTTCTCTCTCTTGGGCGGAAGCCGGCATCACATCTTGCGCGGGCACTCCCAATCCTTTTTTGGCCAGCTCATAACAACACACCGCCACCGCGTGGGATAAATTCATGGATGGAGTCTTGGAATGAGTGGGAATAGTCACATAATCGTTGCAGAGTTCGAGATATTTATTGGAGAGCCCCGTCTTTTCGGGGCCAAAGAGCAGGGCCACACGCAAAGTTCCTTTCCCCCCGGCTTTCCCCAGAAACTTGCCCAAATCCGGCAGACGCAGCACCGGCCGCCCAAGCTTGCGGCCTCGCGTGGTGGTGGTCCCCACAATCAGGTGGCAATCTTTTGTGGCTTCCACAAGAGTGTTCACGTTACGGGCCTTCAACACCAATGCTTCTGCGCCCACAGCGGAAACCGTTTCCCTCCACACGGGCTCATAGGCATTCACCACCGCCAAATCGTCAAACCCGAAATTCGCCATGGCGCGCGCCGCCGCTCCGATGTTGAGCGGGTTTCTCGGCTGCACTAAAACAATCCGCAATTTAAACATGATTCAATATAATAACACGCTGCGGTGTTTTCTGTTACAATTATTAAAGGACGAGCCTATGCAAACCCCTCTGCAATGTTCAAGCGCAGGCAAAACCGCGGCGGGAATTGCCCTGCGGCACCTCAAAGCGTTACGCCACGCCGCCGAACGCCTTGTGGACGGAGACGACGACGCTCTGCACGATTTCCGCGTGGCCTTGCGCCGCCTGAGGGTGATTCTGAGCGCCTATCGCAATGTCTTGAAGCCTGCATCCAGGCGCAAGATGCGCAAAAAACTCAAGCGCCTGGCCCGTTTCACTGGGCCAGCTCGGGACGCGCAGGCTTGGGTGCTGTGGCTCTCCGAAAGAAAGAATTCTGCGGGGTTTGAGCACGTCTCCAGCGTCATCCGCAAACTCGAGCGCTTTCGTGTTGCAGCTTTCAGGGAAATTCAGGAAAAAGCGGTAGGCCGCTTTTGGGATTTGAAGCCTAAGCTGGCCCACAGGCTTAAGAAAGTCCGTCGTCAAGCGGATGTCCGCCCTCTATTCGGCCCCGAGACAGCCAAAGCCGTCTCACGCGAAGCTGGAAGCTTCATGCGCCTTCTCGCCGCCTATCGCCGCCGTCCGGTCGCAACGGCAGGCCACAAGCTCCGCATCGCCAGTAAACGCCTGCGATATCTCCTGGAACCGTGGGAGAAAGATTTCTCATTAAAGTACTTTCAGGACCTCTTGGGCGAAATGCATGATTTGGATGGATTAGAGATTCAAAAAAATCCGGCGGCTGTTTTGACGGCAATCAAAAAGAGGAAGGCTGAAATTCGGGATGAACTTGCGGGCGGAAAACTCGACGATTTGGAAAAATTTGTCAGGCGCCGGCGGAATTTTTTATGAACTTGCCGCTGTTATATTCCTCAAAGGCGGTCTTGAGCTCGGCCTCGGTGTTCATCACGATGGGTCCATACCACGCCACAGGTTCGTTGAGGGGCTTGCCTGATATCAAAAGAAACCTCATGGGTTTTGCTTCCGTCTTAAACTCAACAGAGTCACCTGTTCTCCCAAAATGAATCAAAGAACCGTTTTCTTTGCCCTCAATCACATAGGCGAAAACATTGTGGCCAGGCTTGACCGCGTGGACAAATTGGCTCCCCGCAGTGAGCGAAATGTCCAAATATTCCGGATCAATCACAACATCTTGCACGGGGCCTTTCACGCCGCCCACAGTTCCGCTGATCACGCGCACCACTCCCCCGTCCACCTTGACGGTGGGAATCTGCGCATTCTTGACATCGCGATAGCGCGGGTCCATCATTTTGTCTTTGGCGGGCAGGTTGGCCCAAAGCTGAAATCCATACATCCGCCCCTTGCCGTCCCCCTTGGGCATTTCCTGATGTAAAATGCCGTTGCCGGCCGTCATCCACTGCACATCGCCGGAGGAAATCACCCCGCCGTTGCCCAGGCTGTCCTCATGCTCCACATCGCCTTCCAGCACATAAGTGATGGTTTCCATGCCGCGGTGCGGGTGCCAGGGGAAGCCGCTCACAAAATCCTCATATTTATCAGAGCGAAAATCATCCATTAATAGGAAAGGGTCCAGGCGCGGGACATCGTGAAAGCCAAAAATCCGTTTTAAATGCACTCCTGCGCCTTCAATGGTGGGTTTGCTTTGCCAGACTCGGTCAACCGTTCTAGTTTCCATAATAATCTCCATTAAACCAAATTCTGTTACTTATATTAAGATGCCCCTGCGTTATTAAGGATTCATCATCGGAATGTCTGATTAATTTGACAAGAAATCCCCCATATTGTAGATTATTGCCTTCAAATCGAATTCATCACATTAAAACAAGGGGTGAAGCAAACATGGCCGACACATATGTGGTTGTGAGCAGAATCAAAAAAGCCGTGAAAGAAGCGGGGTTTCGCACGGGAATGGATTACATCACTTCCCTCTCCTCCAAAGTCGAAGGCATCGTCAAGGAATCCATCGAAAAAGTGAAGACCGCGGGCGGCAAAAAGACCCTCGGTTCTGAGGACCTGTAAAGTTCCGGAGGCCTCAAGGCCGGAACCCAAAGAAGTCCAGCAGCTTTTTGACCGTCTGGCGCAGGGATATGACCGTTTTAACGCGGTAGCGTCCCTCGGGCTGGACAAAATCTGGAGAAAGCGGCTGATTGACGCGCTTCTTCAGGACTGCAACAGCGGAGTTGTGTTGGATGCAGGATGCGGTACCGGAGATTTGATCTTTGATTGCAGTGCCAGGCAGGAAGCCAAGGGCATAAAATTCATCGGGTTGGACTTGTCCCTCCCCATGATGCGGGTCGCAAGCGGCAAAGTCGGACATTCGCCTTCATTCATTCAAGCCAGCTGTGGCCGCATACCCCTCGCCTCCGGTTCAGTGAACGTCGTGATGAGCGCTTTCATGTTGAGAAATGTGCGCAAAATCATGCCGGAATTTCTCCGGGAAATCCTGCGGGTCTTAAAACCCGGAGGCAAAGCGTTTCTTCTGGACATGACAGTTCCAAGTTCGCTGTGGCTCAAAATTCCCCACGGAATTTATTTGAACGCAGCTCTCCCCCTCATTGGGCGGGCGGTTTTTGGCGGGCGCTGGGCGGGCAATTACCTGAAAGACACAATCCAGGGATTTTGGCCGCCAAAAGAATTTTCACAGATTTTGCAGGACGCGGGATTCCGCGGAGCTTCCTTTAATACGTTGACCGGAGGCATGGCTGCTTTACATATTTGCAAAAAATAAATGTGCTGCTTGACCCCATCGCTTTTGAGCCCGGCATCCGCTGAATTTTTACGTCAATTCGGCCAGATAGGCATTTTTCTCGCCTTCGGGCTTTTCTTCGCCCTTTTTTCCCTCTTCCTCGCCAGGCTCGTGCGCGTCCGCGGCCATGACCCGCTCTTCCGCACCACCTATGAGTGCGGCCCCGAAGCCGTGGGGTCCCCCTGGGTCCAACTCAATGTGCGCTTCTACATTTTCGGGATGCTTTTCGTTTTGTTCGACGTGGAAACTCTTTTCATCTATCCCTGGGCTCTGGCTTACAAATCGCTTGGGGTGATCGGATTTGTGGAAATGCTGGCCTTTATCGCCGTACTTTTCCTGGGGCTCATCTACGCCTGGAGAAAAGGCGCGCTTCAATGGGAGTGAGGTAAAATATCATGGACAAAAGCGTTTTAGACCGTCTTCCTGGGCTGGCCTTGAACATGCCGGGCGGCAAAGTGGTGATTTCCACCGTGGATTATTTTGTGAACTGGGCGCGCAAAAGCGCCATCTGGCCCATGACCTTCGGTCTGGCCTGCTGCGCCATTGAAATGATGGGTTCTTATGCTTCGCGCTTTGACTTTGACCGTTTCGGCGTCATTCCCCGCCCCACGCCCCGCCAGTCGGACCTGATGATCATCGCCGGCACCGTGGTGAAAAAAATGGCGCCCATGATCGAGAGGCTTTATCACCAAATGCCCGAGCCTCGCTGGGTGATTTCCATGGGAGCTTGCGCCAACAAAGGCGGTCCTTATTACGATTCTTATTCCGTGTGCAAAGGCGTGGACAAAATCATTCCCGTGGACATCTACATTCCCGGCTGCCCGCCCCGCCCGGAAGCCCTGCAATACGGCATGCTTGAGCTCATGAAAAAGATCGAGAAAATGTCTATTGCCAAGCCGCCCGTCATGCCCCCGCTCTCCAGGATCCGATGACCAATTCCGAGCTCTTCGCCGTCATCCGCACAAAAATTTCCGAGGTGTCCGAAATCCCGGCGCCTGAGGCCAAAGCCGGAGCCCCGGCCCATGAAGGCAAGCCTTACCGTGACCCCTATTTATTTGTGAGCTGCCCCGCCGCCAAGTGGACAGACCTGTCGCGTCTCCTTAAAGAGGATCCCCAGCTCGATTTCGATTTTCTCGTGATGGTGACCGCGGCAGATTATCTCACCCCCGAGCCCAAAATGGAAGCCATCTATCATCTTTATTCCTTCAAGCACCGCCACAAGATTTTTGTGAAAATTCCTCTCCCGCGCGAAAACGGTTCCGTAGCATCAGTCATCAGCCTCTGGAAAACGGCGGACTGGCAGGAGCGCGAAGTGTATGACATGTACGGCATGAAATTTAGCGGTCACCCCAACATGAAACGCATCTTGATGTGGGACGGTTTCCCCGGCTGGCCTCTGCGCAAAGACTACGCTCACATCCCGGACAGATATGACGACTGAAGTCATTAAACTGCAGGGCGCGGACCTCCAAACCGAGGAAATGATTCTAAACCTCGGGCCTCAGCACCCTTCCACCCACGGTGTTTTGCGTGTGATTTTGAAGCTGGACGGCGAAGTCATCACCGGCGCGGATTTGGATGTAGGCTATTTGCACCGCGGGACGGAAAAGCTTGCAGAAAACAGGACTTATCCACAGATGCTGGTCATATCAGACCGCTGGGATTATCTCTCGGCCATGTCCAACAATCTCGTGTGGTGCCTGGCCGTCGAAAAACTCCTGCAAATTCAGGCTCCTCCGCGGGCCGATTATCTCCGCGTCATCATGGTGGAGCTGAACCGCATTGCCTCTCACCTGGTTTTCTTTGGCACTTACGGCATCGACATCGGCGCTTACACTCCGTTTTTGCACGCTTTCCGCGAACGCGAGAAAATTTTGGATTTATTTGAAGAAGTTTCGGGTGCGCGCATGACATACAACTACATCCGCATCGGCGGCGTGATGGCAGATCTTCCGGCGGACTGGATTGGCAAGTGCCGGTCTTTTCTGGAATGGATGAAAGAACGCTTTCCCGAGTATGACACTCTGCTCACAGGAAATCCCATTTTTCAGGACCGCACAAAGAAGATCGGCGTGCTCACAAAAGAAAACGCCATTGCTTACGGTGTGACGGGCCCCAATCTGCGCGGCTCAGGCATCAAATTTGATTTAAGAAAAGACGAGCCCTATTGTTCTTATGACAAATTCCAATTTGACATTCCCGTGGGCCAAGACGGCGACTGCTGGGACCGCTACTGGGTGCGCATGCAGGAGATGAAAGAGTCCGTCAAAATTGTGGAGCAGGCGCTGGACGGCCTGCCCGCGGGCGAACCCAACGCAAAAGTCCCCCGCATTTTGCGCCCGCCCCATGGCGAAGCCTATGCCCAGCTTGAAGCCCCCCGCGGCGCGCTGGGCATCTACACCATTTCCGACGGCAATGATAAGCCCTACAAAGTGCATGTGCGCGCGCCTTCCTTTATCAATTTGACCATGCTTCAGGAAATCCTCATCGGCCAGAAAGTTTCCGATGTGGTGGCCACCTTGGGAAGCATCGACATCGTTTTGGGAGAAGTGGACCGATGATCCCACTACCTGCCTATTCACCGAAGGTGAATCAATCTAAAGGATTTGCATATCTACTTCAAAGTGAAAAAAATGGAACTTTTTATCTTGGTTGGACATCAGATGTAATTCGTAGAGTCGAAGAACATAATTTCGGGGAGAGTACATATACTAAAACCAGAGGTCCTTGGAAATTAGTTGGTGTTGAGGAATTTCAAGATCATGAGTCTGCAAAGAAAAGGGAAAGAACTCTCAAACATAATCCAAAGATGCTTTTTTTGTTTAAGAAGCGTATGATTAGCCAGCTTTCAGCTGGCAGGCAGGTAGTGGGATGATCATGCCCGTCTGGACGATCGGCCAAAAGCGGGCCGCGGGCGTTCTGGCCGGCGTTACGGCCGGCATCGTGGGCATCGCTTTTGCCATCGGCGAATTACCGTTTCGGCTTTCACAAATCTGGACTTTAGTTTTAGATCTGGCTGCCAAAAACAATGTTCCCCTTCTGGTCACTGATATCGCCTCCTTGGTCATCCAATGCTCCATGATCATCGGCTTTATCGCCGTCTCGGTGATGTTCATGGTCTGGTGGGAGCGCAAGATTTCCGCCCACATGCAAAGCCGCCTCGGCCCCATGGAAACCGGCGGCTGGCACGGCTGGGCCCAAACCATCGCAGATGCCATCAAACTTCTCTTAAAGGAAGACATTGTTCCTTTCGCAGCTTCCCCCTGGGTGCATTTCTTCGCTCCCATAGTGGCATTCATTCCCGCTTTCCTCTGCTACGCCGCGCTTCCGTTTGGTGAGGGCACCATCGCCGTAGACCTCGATATCGGCGTGCTCTACATTTTTGCAATCTCCGGCCTTTCTGTTCTGGGCATCATCATGGCGGGCTGGGGTTCGGGCAACAAATATTCCATGCTGGGCGGTTTGCGCGCCGCGGCGCAGTCTGTGTCCTATGAAATTCCCCGAGTGTTGTCCGTCGTTCCCATCCTGATGATCGCCGGCACCATGAAATTGACCGGCATCGCGGCCATCCAGAGCGAACCCTTGGCCTGGATTCCTTTCCTTCCCAATTGGTTCATATTTTATCCAGTGATCGGCCAGCTTTCCTTCATCATTTTCCTCATCTGCTCCGTGGCGGAGACCAACCGCACGCCTTTTGACATCGCGGAGTCCGAATCCGAGCTTGTGGCGGGTTTTCACACGGAATATTCCGGCATGAAATTTTCCTTCTTCTTCCTGGCCGAATACGCTTTCATATTTTTATCTTCAGGCATGGCCGCGGCCCTCTTTTTGGGCGGAGGCTCCGGGCCGTTCCTGCCGTCCTGGTTCTGGTTTCTGATCAAAAGTTTTGCGGTTGTTTTCCTCTTCATCTGGTTCCGCTGGACATTCCCGCGCATGCGGGTGGACAGGCTCATGGAATTCTGCTGGAAATTTCTCCTCCCGTGGAGTTTTGTGAACATCCTGCTCACAGGGGCGTGGCTATTGCGATGATCCTATATTTCAAGACGATCTATAAAGTTTCCGCAGCCCTCCTCTCCGGCATGTGGGTGACCTTCAAGTGGATGTTCCGCCCGTCCATGACGCTCCAGTATCCGCACGAAAAGGCTGTGACGCCGGAGCGTTTCCGCGGCACGCTCGTTTTTGACAAAGACACCTGCACCGCCTGCAATCTGTGCGTGAAGGCCTGCCCCACGGCCTGCATTTCCCTCGAGCCTTATGTGGACCCGGCCACCAACAAACGCCTGGCCAAGATCAACTGGTACCAGATCGATTTCGGCAAGTGCAACTATTGCCGCCTTTGCGAAGAAGCCTGCCCCACCAAACCCGTCAAAAGCGTGCGGCATTCCCACGGCTATGAATGGACCATGACGGACAGAAAAGAAATGCATGTGAAGTGGGTGCGTTGATGGAACTTGGCATTTTTTACCTTGTTTCCGCTCTCCTCATCGGTTCCTCCGTCATGGTGGTGACCAAGCGAGGTTTATTTTCGGCGGCCCTCTTTTTGGCCATGGCCCTCTCGCTTGTAGGCGTGCTTTTTGCCATGCTGGGAGCCGATTTTCTCTTTGCCGTGCAGATTCTGCTTTATGTGGGCGGCGTGATCGTGATCATCGCCTTCGCCGTGATGCTTTCCAACGCGGAACAGCTCAAAGCCGAGCCCCAAACCAACCGGCAGTGGGCACCGGCCTTAGCTCTTTGCCTCTCCCTGGTCCTCATGGTGATGGTGGGCGTGAACCGGCATTCTTTTGACGGAGTTCTGGCCGAGCTTGCCCCTACCACAAAATCCATCGGCATTCTGCTTCTGGGCGGGCAAATCCTTCCTTTTGAAGTCGTCTCTCTTGTGCTTTTGGCCTCACTCGTGGGCGCGGTGCTTTTTTCCAGAAAGGAAAAGAACTGATGGCTGAGACCGTGACAACCTGCGCCGTGGGGTTGCAGCATTATCTGGCGCTGGGCTCCATCCTTTTCGCCATCGGCATCTTCGGCGTGCTCACGCGCCGCAACATCATCGGCATCCTCATGTCCGTGGAATTGATGTTCAATGCCGCCAACATCAATCTGGTGGCCTTCAACCGTTTTGTGCACGGAGGCGATCTTTGGGGACAGGGATTCGCCATTTTCGTCATCACTTTGGCCGCGGCCGAAGCCGTGGTGGGGCTGGCGCTTGTGCTCGCGATTTACAGGACCATGAAAACCACTTATGTCGAAAAGATGAATTTACTCAAAGGCTGATATGATAGATCACGCATACTGGATAGTCCTCATGCCCATTCTGGCATCCTTCATCATCTTTTTCTTCGGGCGGTTTTTTCCCATGAAGGGCGCGGAGCTGGGAATAGCTTCAATGGGATATTGCCTCATTCATTCGCTATATATTTTCGGCACTGTTGCCGGAGAACCCGGCTTCACCTCCGAGCTCTCGATCACCTGGTTCCGCTTCGGCATTTTTGAAACCCAATGGGGATTCCTCATTGACGGGCTTTCCGCCCTCATGCTGGTCGTGGTGACGCTGGTGTCATTGCTTGTGCATATTTATTCGCTGTCGTACATGAAAGACGATCCCCGCTTCAAACGCTTCTACGCATATCTCTCCTTTTTCACCTTCGCCATGCTTATCCTAGTGGTGGCCAATAATTTCCTTCAAATCTTCATCGGCTGGGAGCTCGTGGGCCTGGCATCCTATTTACTCATCGGTTTCTGGTTTGAAAAAACCTCCGCCGCCAACGCGGGCAAGAAGGCCTTCATCACCACCAAAGTGGGCGACCTGGGCTTCTTCATCGCCCTCATGATGATTTTTTCTCTCTTGGGCACCCTCAACTTCGATCAAGTGGCCGCGCGGGTGAGCGAAAACCTCATTTCCCCCACCGTGGCCGGAATCATTGCGCTTCTGTTGTTCTGGGGCGCTGTGGGCAAATCCGCGCAAGTGCCCCTGCATGTGTGGCTCCCCGACGCCATGGAAGGCCCCACTCCCGTTTCCGCCCTCATCCACGCGGCCACCATGGTGGCGGCGGGTGTCTATCTTGTGGCCCGCACTTATTTTCTGTTTGAACATGCTCCGTTCGCCCTGGAAGCGGTTGCCTGGACCGGAGGCATCACCGCGCTCCTCGCCGCCACCATGGCGCTTGTGGCCACGGACTTCAAGCGCGTGCTCGCCTTCTCCACCGTGAGCCAGCTGGGTTACATGATGCTGGCCATGGGCGTGGGCGACAAAGTGGCCGGGATGTTCCACTTGACCACTCACGCGTTTTTCAAAGCCCTGCTCTTTTTGGCCGCGGGCTCCGTCATCCATGCCACGCACGAGAACGACATCCGCAAGATGGGCGGATTGTCGCGCAAAATGGTGTGGACCTTCATCACTTTCGCAGTGGCCTTGTGGGCAATCTCCGGCCTCTGGCCCATGGCGGGCTTCTATAGCAAAGACCTCATCTTGGAAGCTACTCTCAATTCCCATCACTATGTTCTTTTCGGCATCGGCGTCTTTGTGGCGTTCCTGACGGCGTTCTACATGACGCGGCTTTTCCTCCTCGTTTTTGTCACGGATCCCCGCAATCCAGAAATTTACAATCACGCGCACGAATCTCCGCCTTCGATGGTACTGCCTCTCATGGTGCTGGCGGTTCTGGCAGTTTTCAGCGGGCTCGTCTTTGAATATGTCATTCCCATTCACAAGCTTTTGGAATTGCCCATGAGCGCGGAATCCGCGGCGATGGCCGAAGAAGCGGTTCACCATGTCTGGCCCGTCTGGGCCGTGCCGGCCCTGTCAACGGTTGTGGCCGCGGGCGGAATTTTGCTCGCTTTCCTTTTCTATGTGAAGCCCGTGTTTTCCCCCCAAAGGCTGGCCGAAAAATTCCGCCCGGTCCACACCCTGCTGGTGGAAAAATACGGGTTCGACGAATTTTATCTGGCCTTCCTGGTCAAGCCGCTCGACATGTTGTCCGTTGGCCTTGCCAAGCTGGATTACCGCGTGCTGGACCAGCTGGGTGTGGACGGCACGGCCTGGCTCACGGAACGGTTTTCAAGGATGAACGCCTGGTTTGACCGTGTCATTGTGGACGGGCTTGTGGATTTTTGGGGCGCGCTCACTCAGGCTGGGGGTTCAATCGCCCGCTTGGTTCAGACGGGCTGGGTGCAAAATTATCTCCTTTTCTTCGTTCTCGGCTTTGCGGCGCTCATGGCCGCCCAGCTGCGCCTGACGGTGACGGACATTCTCATGCTTTTCAAGGGATTTTAAAAAAGTTCAAACAAGGAGCTCACTATGGAGTGTATTTTAAGTTCAATCACTTTTCTGCCGCTCGCCGGCGCCATTCTCATCCTCTTCGTCCCCAAGGAGAAGGAGCGCTTTGTCCGCTGGGCGGCCGTGCTGGCCTCCGGCCTGTCGTTTTTGGCGTCTTTAAGCCTGCTTAAAGATTTTGACCGCGCTCAGGCGGCCATGCAGTTCACGGAGAAAGTGGCCTGGATTCCGTATTTTAACATCAATTATTCTCTCGGCGTGGACGGCCTCTCCGTGCCTCTGGTGGTGCTCACCACTTTGCTTTCGCTCCTCTCCATCATCGGCTCTTTCGGGATCGAAAAGCGCGTCAAGGAATATTTCTTCTGGTTTCTGGTGCTGGAAACCGGCATGCTGGGCGTTTTTGTGGCGCTCGATTTCTTCCTTTTCTATATCTTCTGGGAAATCATGCTCGTGCCCATGTATTTCCTGATCGGCATTTGGGGCGGGCCGCAAAAGGAATACGCCGCCATCAAGTTCTTCCTTTACACTCTCTTTGGCTCGGTATTCATGCTCATCGCCATTTTGGCGCTTTATTTCAAGGCAGGACGCACCTTTGACATCCTGCAGCTCACCGCCATGAACGCCCAGTTCACGGGCGCTTTTGCCATCGTGGCCTTTTTGTTTCTTTTCATTGCGTTTGCCATCAAAGTGCCCATCTTCCCGTTCCACACCTGGCTGCCGTTGGCCCATGTGGAAGCGCCCACGGCCGTCTCCGTCATTCTGGCCGGCGTGCTCTTAAAACTCGGAACTTACGGCATGATGCGCATCTCCTTCCCCATGTTCCCTGAAGTGGCTCTCAAATTCGCAGTACCCCTTCTCGTTCTGGCCTTCATCAATATTATTTACGGCGCTCTTTGCGCCATGTCTCAAAAAGACATGAAAAAGATGGTGGCTTATTCTTCCATCAACCACATGGGCTACGCTCTCTTGGGAATGGCGGCCTTCACCACCACCGGTTTCAACGGCGCCATTCTGCAGATGGTCAATCACGGCATCATTACGGGTTCTCTCTTCCTTCTTGTTGGCGTAGTTTATGACCGCGCCCACACCCGCGACCTGGACGCTTTCGGCGGCCTGGGTGCCCGTCTCCCGGTTTACACGGGCATTATGGTTCTGGCCTGCATGGCATCCCTGGGCCTTCCCGGCCTGGCGGGCTTCATCTCGGAATTTCTCTGCTTCATGGGATCGTTCTCCTCAACCGCGTCGCCGTACCGCGTTTTTGAAAGCGTTCCGGTTTACAAATTCTTCACAGCTCTTTCCGTCATCGGCATTTTGGTTACCGCGGCTTTCTTCCTGAAACTCATTCAGAAAGTATTTTTAGGCACCTTAAACGAAAAATGGAAGGACATGAAAGACATGACCGCCACTGAGCTTGTTGCTGTGGTGCCTCTCACAGTGCTTACTGTGGTCATCGGCGTGTGGCCCCACTGGCTTATACGCCTCTCTGACGCAACGGTGCAATCCATGAAATTTTTGGTTGATGTGGTGAAATGAGAGACTGGCTCCTTCTAGCCCTTCCCGAACTCACTTTAAGCGCCGCGGCGCTTTTGTTGCTCCTGCTCGATGTCTGGGCGGAAAAGCGGCTCAAGGCCGCTGCCCTTGCGGTCGCATTTGTCGCGCTTGTGGTGGCTCTCGTGACGGTGCTCACTCCTCCTGCAGGCGGACGCTCCTTCGGAATGCTTTCCCACGACGATTTTTCCGTGTTTTTCAAAGTCCTGGCCATTTTGAGCGCGGGTCTCATCCTCCTCCTTTCTGAAAAAGATTCAGCTCTCATGGGCAAGGGCGCGGGAACCTTCGCCGCTCTGGTTTTGCTTTCAACCCTCGGAGTTTTATTTCTCTCTTCCGCGGAAGATCTCATCATCCTATTTGTCGGCCTGGAGCTCACCACGCTTCCGCTTTTTATTCTGGCTGGGTATTTGAAAAGCGATGCGCGCTCCTCTGAGAGCGCCGTCAAGTTCCTGCTCGTGGGGGCCTTTTCCACAGGGCTCATGGTTTTCGGCATGTCGTACCTTTACGGCATCACGGGCTCCACCTCATTTCATTCCCTCCGCTCCTGGCTGGATCAGTCCGTGCAGTCGGGCGCGGACCGCACTCTTTTCACCGTGGGCGCGTTATTCCTTCTTGCAGGCCTGGGATTTAAAATGTCCCTGGCCCCCTTTCACCAATGGACGCCGGATGTCTATCAGGGCGCTCCCACGCCCGTGACGGCGTTTTTTTCCATCTCGCGCGATGCGGGCGTCATTGCCGTCCTGCTTCGCCTTTTCGGGGCGTTTGTAAATCCGTCTTTGATCCAATTTGTTCCCCTGTTCTGGATTTTGGCCGTGCTCACCATGACGGTGGGCAATATCACCGCCCTCCGCCAGGATAATCTCAAACGCTTGCTCGCTTATTCATCCATTGCCCATGCCGGCACGATTTTCATCGGCCTGGCCGCCGGCTCTGAGACGGGCCGCCAGGGCGTGATGCTCTATACTTTTGCATATACCCTCATGAGTATCGGCGCTTTCGCCGTGGTCATCCGCGTGTCGCGCGCCAAGGGTTCGGATGATCTCTCTGCAATCCAGGGCCTGGCCAAAGAGGATT
>Ga0155662_1121_pt2 | contig 15107 bp, 11 predicted proteins | sample RifCSPlowO2_01_FD_107319 | JGI IMG/M metagenome (GOLD analysis project Ga0155662, IMG submission 107319) | Elusimicrobia bacterium RIFCSPLOWO2_01_FULL_54_10
ACTGTGAAGGGAAAACTCTATGTATCCAATAACAAGCAGGAGGCCGTCACCGTGAACTGCACTCTCAAGGATGCCTGGACGGAAGCCACGGGAATTCCTTCACCCGGACACAGCGAATGGCTGTCCTTGTCCATGCGCAAAAACATGACCTTGAAACCTGGCTCGGTCAAACCCGTCAAATACAAAATCAAAGTGCCCCGGGACGCCGCGGGGGAAATGATGGCAATGATGTCGTTCAACATTGCCACTCATTCAGACCCCGCCGGCAATCCTGTTCCGTTCAGAGTTGAGATGAAGCACGGAATTCCCCTCTATGTTATTGTGAAGGGAACGGAGAAGGCGGAAGCCCAGACCGGTAATTTGAACGCGCACTTTGTGCGGGAAGTCTCCACGGGTCCCATCGAGTTTTTTGTGAAACTCAAGAACACCGGAAACGTCCACGTGCGGCCCTCGGGCAAGTTTGCCATTTATTCCGAAGGAATTGAGAAAGATTCCTTTGAGCTGGAGCACGGCTGGCCCATCTACCCCGGCGAAAGCCACAATTACTTCGCCAAGACAAATGTGACTGGCTGGAAAGCCGGCAATTATGAAGTCCGCTTCCGCGTGGCGGCGGGTTCGCCTTCTTCTCTCTTTGCCAAATGGACTCTGGCCGAAAAAGCGGTCCCGTTCGCCGTCACAACCCAGGGGAAAGTGGTGGTGCAAAACCCATGAAAATGCGAGTGATGCTGGCGGGACTGATGGCCTCATTCCTTGCACAAGGAGCCGGATGGGGCGAAGTGGTGGTGGGCCGCGCGGTCTTTTCCGGCGGGACCCTTGTTCTGCAGGATTCGTTAATCGACGATTTCAGAGATACGGAGAATATCAACTCCATGGGGGGAAATATCGGGGATTTTTCTAACGAGGGTGCGAGCCATTTTATCTCCTACTCCTCAACCGACTTTCATAATGCGGCCAACAGTCTCATCTCAAGATTCAGTGTTCCTTTATCTACCAGTTTTGCGGGAATCTATTTTATATTCGGAACCGGGGCTGTCGCCGCTCCTCATGATTTTTCACGGTTCAGGCGCTTGAGCTTATGGGTGCGTTCTGATGCGGGCGCACCTGCAAGAGTCAAAGTTGAGCTGGTGGACAACTCCGGAATTCACAGCGCCTACATTCCTGATTATGCCTCTCCCCCCGCGCCCCCCATCAACAACACCTGGCAGAATTATACTTTGGACTTCTCCACATTCACCGCGGGATTGAACGCCGCGGCGCTTCAACAGTTCAATATTGTTTATGAAAACTCTCAAATCGGGCGAAACGCCCAGGGGACCGTCTATTATGACGATGTTGAGTTTGTTCAATAAACACTCTCTTCTTTTGGCTCTTCTTGCCGGCTTGGCCGGCACGGGCCCTCTTTGGGGCCTCTCCATTGAACTGCGCAACATTTCCAACGATCAGCTTTTCACGGGAATTGAATTCAGTCAGCTGGGTGACGGCAATAACACCGCGGCCGCGCTGCAGTATCTGAAAATTGAGTACCCCGAAGTGATCAACCAGGACCTCCGTCTCTACACCAATAATCTCGGCTGGAGAGGCGCGGCAGGCCGTGCGGAAGGGCTGGTTTCCCGGCGGAGCAACACAGACACTATCCCGCTTTATTGGATGAGCTTTTCCTCTCCTCAGCCGGGCGGAATTCAGCTCACGGAAGCGGATTTGATCAACTGGAACAAAGTGGTGGATTTAAATTCTCCAGTTTATGCGGCGTCCAGGCGTTCGGCCAATCTGCCGCTTCACGCCAACAACACCAGCTACATTTATTTTGCAACCCATGTGTCTTCGGACACCTTTTTGGGAGACTATTTCACCAATCTGGTGACTGAACTTGTTTCACCCGTTCCCGACATTCTTCCGCCCATTCTAGGAGGGCTGAACTGCAATGAAGCGCCCCGCACCGACCCGGTCATTTTTGAGACCGTTATCCGCGACGACTTTGAAGTCAAAGCGGCCACCTTCCATTTCCGCGCAAGGGGCGAGACGGCATACAGCGCCCGAAACATGACTTTGATACCCAGCCCGAACAATTCATTTGAATGGACGGCCCTGGCCCTCATTCCCCAGAGGGAAATGCCGCTCGGCAGTTATGAATATTTCATCGAAGCGGACGACGGCAATTTCCGCGGCTTTTATGGCAATGCCGACGCGCCGCACCCGTTCATTGTCGTGGACGAATTGGCGGAATTTTCCAGCCGGGTTTCTCCTGCAGGAGCTTTCCTTGCAGCCAATGCCTGCGCCCGGCAGGCCGGAGCGCCTGAGCTCATCTTCCCGGCAGGCGCCATTTCCGGAGACACCACCATCACCATCCGGCGGGTGCTGCCTCATTTGATGGTGACGCATGACGGCGCTTCGGCGATTTCCGCATTTGAGTTCGGTCCCAAAGGACTTCATTTTTCCCGTCCCGTCACCCTGAACTTCCGCTATTCCGATGCCGACCAGAACGGCCTGGTGGACGGCACAGGCATTCCTGAAGAAGAGCTGAAAGTTTTCTGGTTCGACGGTTTGGAGTGGCGCAACATGGGCGGCCGCGTGGACATTGCCGCCAATGTGGTGAGAACCGAGATCAATCACTTCAGCATTTACGGACTTTTCCAGGCAGGGCATCTCACGGCGGACGCCGTGCGGCCGCGGGAAAAAATCATCACGCCCAATTCCGACGGCGTGAACGATTTTGCCCAGTTTGGAATTTCAGGAGATTTTGAGATCTCCATCTTTGATATCCAGGGGAGCCGGGTGCGCAAGCTGGAAAACCTGAGCGTTTGGGACGGCCGCATGGATGACGGCCGGAGCGCGCACAGCGGAATTTACATTTATCAGGTGCGTTCCAGCCAGCTGGAGAAGACCGTGAGCGGGACCCTCGGGGTGGCGCGATGAGAAAGTTTCTGACCCTCGCCATTGCCGCTCTCTCAAGCACAATCACAACGAACGCCTTTGCCGCGTTTCAGGATCCTTATTGGTCTGCCAGAGTGGCTGCGCTTTCCGGAGCCTTCACGGCCGTTTCAGATGATTCCTCTGCGGTTTTCTACAACAGCGCGGCGGGAGCTCATGTTAAGGAACGGACAGCTAGCTTTAGCTATGCCCGCCTGTATGCGGGTCTGGATGAAGGGAATATTTCCCTCAATCAATTGGCCTATCTTCATCCCGTCATGGAAGGGTTTGCCCTGGGCGTTGGCTGGGGTGGGTTTAATTCTGAAACTTATCAGGAAACGACTGTGGCGCTCAGCGCCGCGCAGGATCTGAAACCTCTTTTTACCCGGTACAACGGGGAGATTTCCATGGGCTTGTCTGTGAGATATTTGACCCGGAAATTTGATTTGGACGCGCGCACCGGCCCCGATCCCGTTTTTTCCATCGGCTCGCGCACCAACGACGCCGCGGTGGACCTGCACTTTTATTCGGTTCCCGAACCCAATCGTCTCCCTGGATTGTCCGTGGGGCTTTCCGTCAAGGCCTTGAACCAGCCCAATATCGGTTTCCGGGACCGCGAAATCCTTCCCACTGAAATTTCCGGCGGGCTGGCCTTGAAACGAGGGAGATTCCTGTTCCCCATCGATGTCTCCGTGAGGCGGGGCGAAGTGACCCCGCATTTGGGACTGGAAGCTTCTGTCTGGAACAACATGATCAGCCTGCGCGGCGGCTACGACCGTTCCCAGTTCTCCACCGGATTTGGATATCAGCACAGCCTTTCTCCGTCCCTGTCTTTCGTTGTGGACTACGCTTTCCTCTGGCCGCTTGAGATCAAGGAAACCTCGGGCTCCCACCGCGCCACTCTTGGCGTAAAGTTCTGAAAAAATGCTAGAATTTCCGCTTCATGCCTGAAATCAGGAAACTTGTTGCCGTCGCAGCGCTCCTGCTGGCCGCGTCTCCGGCCCAGGCGCTTGTCATTGACGATTTCTACAAATCCTCCTCCATCACCGCGGCTGTGGACATTGGATCGAGCCTGACCAACTCTCTCGTTTCCGGCCCCAACGGGCTTGCGCTTAAAATGGATTATGCGCTCGGCACGGGAAATTATGTTGTGGCCGTTGTGGATTTTTCCACCCAAAATTTTTCAGACGCGGGCGGCAATACCGCGCGCTTTCGCTACAAAGCAAGCGGCCAGAGCAACACCCTGGAGCTCAAGTTCTCCGATTCCGACAGCACCACAACGACAAGCTGCGATAAACTGAGTTTAAAATTCTTGACTGTGCCCGACAGCCAGTGGCGCACCGTGACGGTGGCGTTGTCGTCCTTCTCCCTTTTTCCTGACGGCAATTCAAATTTCGACCTGTCCAAAGTGAGCCGCATGTCCGTGGGCCTCACCCAGGACAACAGTTCACGCGGTTCGGGGACGCTCTGGCTGGACAACATCGAGCTTTACAAGAGCACCTTTACTTTGATTGATGACTTTCAGGACCAGGCGGAGCCCAATTTCTTTGGCGGCACGAATTTGAACACCGGCACTTCCGGAGGCGCCACGTCTGCCGTCACTTATGCCTCGCTCGGCGCGGACAATGTTTTGCAATACGCCTGGAACAACAACGCCGTCGGGTCGTTTTCTTTTATTTTCATGAACTTGCAGAAAAATTTCCAGGGCTATACTCATCTTTCCTTTAGAATCCGCGGCAATGCCGGGGGGGAATGGGTAAAAATCAAGCTGGAGAGCGCTCCGGGGAACAGCCAGGAATTATTCATTTCCACATATCTCGCGGGCGGCATCACCACAACTTTCCAAACCGTTCAAATTCCCCTGACGGCTTTCACCGGCGTGAGTTTTTCCACCCTCAATGTCCTGACGGTCGTCACCACCAACGATGCCAGCAGCGGCGCGGGCACAGTCTGGTTTGACGACATAGGCTTTGCCCGCTCCACCGACCTGCCCGGCGTCATCCGTACCCTGGACGACTTTGACTCGGATGTGAACGCTTCCAACTGGGAGAAATATACTCACGCGGATGCCGCCCTGAATGTGAGCTCCCCTCTGGATTCCACGGCGCCGGGAGCAACGGGAAGCAACCGGGTTTACAAGCTCGAATACACATTCACCACCAATCCTTCGTTTCCGGCGGCCACGCCCTATGCCGTGATTGAAAGACCGTTCCAGATCTCACTGGCCGCTTTCAACGGCATCAAGTTCCAATATTTGGGCACGGGCGCCAACAACAATGTGGAGCTCAAGCTCACGGATTTTGACGGCACCACCTGGTTCAAAAAATTCCTCATGATCACGGACTCCGGAGGCATCTGGAAACGCGCGACCGCCCCGTTCAGCCAGTTCACTCTTTTTTCTTCAGGCGACGATGCGGCGCTGAACTTGAAGCGGGTCAGACGCGTGGAAATCGCGGTGGCCCGGGGATCGGGCGGCAGCGGAACGTTCACCGTTGACAGTCTTGAAGCGCCGGGAAGCGGGGAATTTGAGCAGTTTTTTCCCGGGAAACTGATTTCTTCAGTCCGGATTGTGAACAACCCATTTTCACCCAACGGCGACGCGTTCAAGGATGAAGTTTTTTTCGTCTATCGTCTGGATGCGCAGAGCAAGGTGACTCTGAAGATTTACGGCACAGGCGGCCGCGACGTCAAGACTGTGGCCAGGGTGGACCAGGCTGCAGGCGAGCAAAGCGTCGCCTGGGACGGCACGGACGATTCCGGCGCCAAGGCGTCTAACGGGCTGTATCTGTTTGTGCTGGAGGCTGAAGGTTCGGACAGCCGCAAGGACGCCGTGCGCCAAACCGTGGCGGTGTTAAGATGAATCTGCGGCCGCTCTTCATTCTTGCTTCAATTGCCCTTTTCACTGCCTCGCTTCCTGCGTCCGTTTCCGGCGCGGCTTTTGAAACTGTGGGCGTGGGGGCCAGGCCTCTTGCGCTTGGAAACAGCTATGCGTCCATTGCGGGAACCTACGAAGCGGTCTACTGGAATCCCGCCGGGATAGCCACCCTGGGCCAGCCTACACTCCATTCCGAATACCGCAATCTTTATGGCTTGGGTATTTTAAGATACATGAGTTCAGGCTATGTCCACCCCGGAGTGGGCCGCGGCGCCCTCGGCATGTCCTGGCTTCGTCTGGATACCACCGGCGACGCCAGCTATCTGGATTATGCGGAAAACACCCTCATTGTTTCCTACGGCTTGAAAGTGTGGGACACTTTGCGCGCGGGAATCAACGGCAAATATTACCGCGTTAACAGCACGGTGGGCGCGGGCGGCATGGGGCTGGATCTGGGAGTCGTTTATTCCCGATGGGGTGTGACAGGCGGCCTGGTGGTTTCGGACGTCAACCGCACGCAGATTTCCTGGGATACCGGCGCCAAAGACCGCATCCCCCGCAGGGTGCGCCTGGGGTTTTCGGGCAATCCTGTCGAGAACACTCTTGTGACCTCCCAGATTTCGTGGGAAGACCAGCAAGAGCGTGCGCACCACGCGGGCATTGAACAGACCCTGTTCAGCAAAATTTTCAGCCTCCGCCTGGGATTTTCCGAGCAAAACAAGGAGTTCCGTTTTTCCTGGGGCCTGGGTTTCAAATTCAAGATATTCAATCTGGACTACGCCTGGGAAAGGCAGAGGCTTTTGGGCGATACCCAGGTTTTTTCGGCAACCATGAGGTTTAAATGATCCCGTTTATTTTACTTGTGGCCCTGGCGTCTGCGGCGCAGGCAGCTCCGGGGAAAGACGATTTTTTTCTTATTCACGGCTTTGACGGCCAGGATTACGCCAACCGCCTGGGGGGAACCACGGGAAAATGGGAAATCAATCCCACGGACACTTCCCAATGGTGCAATTTGTCATTTGTTCCTTATGATTCCCGCTTCATGGAGCAGGGCTACGCGTTGAAGGTTGACTACAAAGTGGGCAGTTCCAAGGAAAATTTTGTGACCCAGGAGCAGGGCGTGAGCCAGCAGGAAGTGGGGTTTCACGGCCGTACGGCCAACGGCATTTTCACCCTCCTCAAAGGCTTCGATGCGTCCCCGTACCGCTTTCTCAGTTTTCGCATCAAGGGAGATGCTGAAGCGGGATATACCAAATCATTCAAGCTGGAGCTCAAAGACAAAAACCGCACCGCGCAAGTCATCGTGGAGGGCATCACGGACCGCTGGCAGCTCATCGAAATTCCTCTTTCAAAATTTCAGGACCGGGTTCAAATATCGGAATTGACGGAGTATGTGATCGTGTTCGATCAGAAGGTGACCCGCCAGCAGGGTGTTCTCTATTTGGACGAGATCGGTTTTTCCAAGGAAAAATCAAAGCCGGTGGCGCCCGGGGGAAATGAATCGGTCAAAGTCCCGGAGGTTTCCGTGCGCCGTTTGCTGGGAGCCGTGAAAATCGACGGAAACCTGGACGAATGGGAAGGAGAATGTTTCCATTTGGGCAAAAGCAATCTGGAGTTCGGAGATTTCAAGGGAGAGAGCAAGGGTTCGGCCGATATTTGCCTCGGGTGGGATTCCGTGTATCTGTATGCGGCGGCCAAGGTGCGGGACAATGAAATCATCAGCCGTTTTTCCGGGGCGGAAATTTACAGGATGGACGGCGTGGAATTGTTCGTGGATCCCAAGAACGACGGCTATGAATGGAAAAATCCGTCCGACATCCAGCTGGGCCTCGCCCCGTCCGGGCCCGAAGGAACCCCGCAAGCGTGGTCTTATTTCAGCGGAAGCAAGCCCGCGGACCGGGAGGTCAAGATTGCTTCCGTGATGAAAAAGAAAGGGTATGACATTGAAGCCGCGATATCACTGGAATTTCTGGGCGTGAACCCCGCCGAAGGCGAAAAATTCGGCTTTTCCGCGGCTTTGCATGATTTGGATTCCTCTCCGCCTGGGGAAAACAAACTGAACTGGCGTTTTATCAAGGAACCGGGCAATCCGGGGAAGTTCCTTTTGGGGAGGGCGCGACTTGCGAAATAAAGCGGCCGTTGCGGCTCTGGTCTTACTTCTTGGTTTGTCTTCTGCCTGGGCGCGGCAGTTTGTTTTGACGGATTTTGACGGCGTCGCTGGCTCCCCGTTTTCATATAAGGATGAAAAAGGCACCGAATTCAGGGTGACGCATGAAACGCTTGAGCTGGAAAAGGGCAAATCCCTGGTGCTCGCTTTTGACATTGTCAAAGAAGGCTGGGGCGGCTGGGGCCTGGCGCTCGCCGGAATGGACCTTCAAAAATATTCCCATCTGGCGTTCTCAATCAAGGGAGAAAACGGCGGCGAACCGCTGGACATTGCGCTCAAGGACATGGTGGGCGTGGAGAAAAAACTTCCCCTGGTCCGGTTCACCGACGTTTCCAAAACCTGGCGAAAAGTGCGCATTCCCCTCAAAGAATTTGACAGCGTCAACCTGGCTTCCGTGGACAACATCAATTTTGTTTTCACCGACGCCGCAAAGCGTTCCAAAGTGTATGTGGACGACGTGGTGCTGGAAAGCTCCGATGAACGGGCGGAAACCCCTGAAATGGGAGCCACATTTTTGGGCAAGGTCACTCTCGACGGTTTTGAACGCGCCAACCCTTCAGATCTCTATCTTGTTTATGAAGGCGATGACTCTTCGCTCAAGCTCACCTCCACCCGCATCACCCGCGAAGGGGACTATGCGATGGAGCTGGAATATCTTCTCTCCACGTCCCGTCCCTGGGGGTCCTGGGTGGCGGCGCAGTGGAACGCCAAGGAAACCGTGCTCGATTGGCGCGGGGCGCAGGAGGTCAAACTTTGGGTCAAAGGCGACGGATCCGGAAACGTATTCCGGTTTTTCCTCAAAGATACCGACGGCGAACGGTATTTTTATGAAGACCGGGATGTTTTAAAATCCACCAAGTGGGAACTGCTCACCATGCCGATTCCGGCCTTCATTCTGGAAACGGAAGCCTACTCCAGGAACCGCGCCCTGGATTTGGACCAGATCCGGAGCTACGCGGTCATGATTTTAGGGTCAGGGGGAAGCTCTTCCTCCTCCGGAGTCAAAAGCACCGCCGGCAAAGTGGTGGTGGATCATTTGTATCTTGTGGGCCAGCAGATGAGCGCGGTCTGGGCCGTGCCTCCCAAAGTGGCGGAAGGAGAAAAAGTCCGCCTCCTGCGGATCGGCAACATTGATTTGAACGGCCAAATCCTCACAGAGTTTTTAAACGCTCCTGAACAGAAGAGCACGGTTTTTTCGAGCGGCAAACTCATCGTCAACGGCAAGATCGGCAACTACAGCGCCAAGCTGGAGCTGGCCTCTGAATCCCAGGAGTTCGGCGAAGCCGCCCGCTATAATCTGGATGAATCCACCCGCGCCGGCGTCACCACGATCAACCGGTTTCCCAAAACGGAGACCGTCAACATTCAGGCCATCGCCAACAACGCCCTGCCTCACGTGACCCAGATCACCCTGGGCAGCCAGTTCATTGACTACTCTCCCTTTGTGTTCGCTCCGGAGTTTGGTTACAAGGGGTTGAGCCTGGAAGGCGATTTTGAGCCTGTCAATTATCATGCGTTTGTCTTGAAGCACCGTTATGACTCCTTCACCATCGGCTCCCGCGCCAAAGCTTTCTGGAACGGTTTCAGGGCAACCGGCATGACAGTCTATTACAGGGAAACCGCCAGGGTCACAGATCCTGCGCTTCAGTCCGGCAGTTCACTGGGCACCGGCACCCAGCTGGAGCTTCAGGAAGTCCAGAACGACTGGACGTATGCTGTGGATGTCGAGAGGAATTTTTTGGATGACAGGCTGATGCTGGGCGGCGTTCTGGGGTACAACAAATATGCCTTGCGGGCCACCGCGGACCGCACCGATCCGTTCAATCCGGTCTTTGGCTCCCTCATGGACCCTGCCCTGATGGTGGACGGCCGAATGGGCCGCGGGCGCGCGGGAATTTACCGCTTCTTTGTTCCGGGACTGCGGCTGGACTATGAGTACCGGTCCGTGGACACGGATTTCAAGCCCCGCTACCGCCAGCTCCCCGTGAATTTTGACGACCTGGAATCTGACCAGAGAGGCCACAATTTGAGAGCTGTGGAGAGGTTCTTAGGCTTCCAGGCGTCTTTTGAATTCGACGACATGGAACGGAAATCCAACACGGCTTATTACCGCCACAAATACGCGTGGGCCGTGGGCTACTACGGCTTTGACAAAATGGACGTTGCTTTCAATCAGGAGTTCCGCCGCGAAGAATACCAGTTCACCAGCAACCGTACGGGCGTTCCCTACAATGCGAACCAGAAAATTGCCATCAGCGAAGTTTATGTTCGCGCGCAGATCACGCCCCAGTTCACCCTGTTTTTCCGGCCCAAGCGCGAAGACATTGTGCATCCGGCCACAGGACTTACCTTTTCCAACGAATCGCTGTACGGCAAGGCGGAGTATTACCCGATTTCCAACATCAGCATCTCCGGGGAATTCCGCGCCACGCACTTCGGCGTGAAAGCGCACGAGCCGCAGGGGCGGCCGTATGACGACAACTTCGTTCGCTTGAAAATCGAATTCAACTTCTGATGCCCATCCGCCAGTCCCGCTGGTTTTCCACTTTCGCGGGCATCGCAATTCTTCTCTTGTCCGTTCCTTCCGCCCGGGCGGAAACGCTCACCGTTTGGGCCATGGGAGAAGAAGGCCTGCGCATTGCCGCCATGGCCAGAAAGTTCGAAGCTGAAACTCCCGGGGTCAAGGTCATCACACAAGCCATTCCCTGGGACGCGGCGCACGAAAAACTGCTCACTGTGGTGGTGGGCGGCCTTCCGCCGGACGTCAGCCAGATGGGAACCACCTGGATGGCCGAATTCGCCACCCTTCAAGCCTTTGAGCCCCTGGATGATTATGTCCGGCAATCAGGCATCGTCAAACAGGATAAATTTTTCTCGGGTTCCTGGCAAACCGGGGTGGTCAAGGGACGCCTTTACGGAATTCCCTGGTATGTGGACACCCGCGTGCTGTTTTACCGCAAGGATCTGCTGGCCCAGGCTGGCATTCCGCACCCTCCAAGAACATGGAATGAGCTGAAAGCCGCCTGCAAGGTCCTTCGCAAGGATTCTGACCGCAACGGCAAAGCCGACAGCTACGGCATCACCCTGCCCGTGCGCGACTGGGGAGTTTTTCTCTCCTTTGTGTGGCAAAACGGCGGGGACGTGTTCCGGCCCGCCTCGCCCGAATACATTGAAGCGATGAAATACTATGCCAGCTTTTTCCGCGAAGACCTGGCGCCGTCCGGCCGCGCGGCGGACATCGATCTCTTTCAGGCGTTCAAAACCGGATTTTACGCCATGTTCATTTCAGGGCCCTGGATGGTGGAGCTCATTGACCGCGAACTGCCGGAACTCAAAGGCAAGTGGGGCGCGGCCCTCATGCCGAAAAAAAAGCACGGCACTTCCTTCGTGGGAGGAAGCAACCTTGTGGTTTTCAAGGATTCCAAAAAAAAGGAGCTGGCCTGGAAATTTGTGGAGTTCATGAGCCGCACCGACAACCAGATCGAGTGGCACAGAATGCTCAACAGCCTGCCGGCAGTCAAGGATGCCTGGAATGCGCCGGCGCTGGCCAAGCATGAAATGCTCCGGGTGTTTGGAGACCAGATGGAGGACGTGCAGTCTCCGCCGAACGTGCCGGAGTGGGAGCAGATTGCCAGCCTCATCAACACCCGCATGGAATCCGTCATCCTTTCGCCCAGAGGGGAAGGCGATAAAATTGAGCAGGTGATGCGGGAGCATCAGCGCGAGGTTGAAGACGCAGTGAAAGAACGGGAAACTTCCGGAGTGCGGGTGGACCAGTTTCTTTATACCGCCCTGGCCATGGCCTGCGGCGTGGCGTTCCTTTACTTCTACATTTCCCACCGAGTGTCCACGGTGGACGCCAAATCAAACCGGCGCACCCTGCCGCGCAACGAACGGGCGTCAAGTTTTTTCAACACTCTCCGGCGCGCATATCCGGGCTATCTTTTCATTCTTCCCTCCGTGATGGTGCTCACTCTGTTTTTGTTCATTCCCATTCTGGCCTCGTTTTTGATCAGCCTCACGGACTGGAACATCTACAGCCTTGCGGACCGGGGGCGCCTCAATTTTGTGGGATTCAAGAATTACATGGACGTCGTCCATGACCAGGTCTTTTGGAAATCGCTCTGGAACACGCTTTTTTTCACGGCGGTGGGCGTGCCTTTCACCATCATGATCTCGTTGTTGTGCGCGGTGGTGCTGAACGAAAAATTCGTGCGGTGGAAAACCTTTTTTCGCACGGCGTTTTTTTTGCCGGTCATCTCCACCATCGTGGCCGTGGCCGTGGTGTGGCGGTGGATTTACAACCCCGAATACGGTCTTCTCAACTGGTTCATGAAATCTGTGGGCCTGCCGGAGTTCAACTGGCTGTCGGACCCCAGCACTGCCCTGGCTTCCCTCATCCTGATGGCGGCCTGGAAAAACTTCGGCTACAACATGGTGATTTTTCTTGCGGGCTTGCAGAGCATTCCCGAAGCGCTCTATGAATCCGCCCGCATCGACGGGGCCAATGTGTGGCAGTTGTTCCTGCATGTGACGCTCCCCGGCCTGCGCACCACCACGGTCTTTGTGGCGGTCATGAGCACCATCGGCTACCTGCAGTTTTTTGCGGAGCCTTATGTGATGACCAACAAAGGCGGGCCGCTCAATTCCACCATGTCCATTGTGCTTTACATGTATAACCAGGGATTCAAGTTTTTTCAGCTGGGTTATGCCTCCGCCCTGGCCTACATCCTTTTTGGCATCATTTTTGCCTTTACTTTCCTCCAAATCCGGCTTCGCAAGAGCGGGTTTGAGACCCCGGTTTGATGAAAGCTCCCGCAGTGACCCGCATCATTGAGCGCACGACGGTTTATGTCGCGCTTATTACGGTGTTCACCATAGCGGTCATCCCCTTTGTCTGGATGATCACCACCTCTATCAAGCCCGGCGAGGGCATTTTCACCTGTCCACCCCGCTGGTTTCCCGAACATCCCACGCTCATGTGGTACAAACAGCTTTTCAGAGATGTGGACTTCATGCTCCATTTCAAGAACAGCCTCATTGTTTCCGTCACCACCACGGCGCTGAATCTTTTCTTTTGCTCCCTGGCGGGGTTTGCTTTCGCGAAGCTTCGTTTCGCCGGAAGAAACCGCATTTTCACCCTGCTCATGGCCACGCTCATGATCCCCGGCCAGATCACGATGATCCCGGTCTTCCTGTTCCTCAAAAAACTGGGCCTCTTAAACACCTATTGGGGGCTTATTCTCCCCTCATGCGTGGGCATCTTTGGAATTTTTCTCATCCGCCAGTTCATGCTCACGGTTCCGGACGACCTGATTGAAGCCTCCAGGATCGACGGCTGTTCGGATTTCAGGATTTACTGGAGCGTGGTGATGCCCCTTTGCAAGCCTGTTTTGGCCACGCTCGGCATATTCACTTTTATGGGCTCCTGGAATGACTTCCTTTGGCCGCTGATTGTCATGGTCGGAGAGGACCGCTACACTCTTCCGGTAGCGCTTGCCAACTTGAACGGCCAGTACGCAACCAAGTTCGGCCTGCTCATGGCCGGAGCCGTGGTAGTGGTCATCCCCATCATTTTGATTTTCGTTTTAGCCCAAAAATATGTCATCCGCGGCATTGCAACAACCGGATTAAAGGAGTAGGGACGGGCCCCTGTGCCCGTCCGTACAATGATGAAATTTCAAACAATGACCGTTGCAAACGGTCAGTTTAAGTTGGATGGCAAGCCCCACACCCTCTTTTCCGGCGAAATTCATTATTTTCGCCTTCCCGCAAACCTCTGGAAGCGCCATCTTCGCAAGGCCCGCCAGGCCGGCCTGAACACAGTCAGTTTCTATGTTCCCTGGATGTGGCATGAGCCCAGCGAAGGACGCTTTGATTTTGAAGGGAAGACCCACCCCCAACGAAATCTTCTCAAGTTTATCCGGCTTGCCCAGGCTGAAGGGCTGCATGTGTCCGCCCGGGTGGGGCCCGTATCCAATGCGGAGCTGGTGGGCGAAGGCATCCCGGGCTGGGTGCTCAAAAAATACCCGCAAGTCTATGTCCAGAGAAGCGGAGTCAACAATCTTCCTCACGGCATTCTCCTTTCCTATTTAAATCCAAAATTTCAGGAGCTGGTGGGCAAATGGTATGCGAAAGCCCTGCCCCTCATTGCCGCGCGTCAAATCCACCGCGGCGGCCCCATTGTGCTCGTGCAGCTCTGCAACGAAATCGGCATGATCCACTGGCTTCACAAAACTCCGGCGGAGATGGGCGCTCGGCCCAGGGGCGAGCCCACGAAAAAAACCATCGGAGCCTTCTTCAATTGGGCACTTTCGCGCAGGCAGTATTACGCCAGATACTTCAAATTTCTGGCGGACCTGGCCAAACGGAAGGGCATTGCGGTGCCGCTTTCCGCCAATATCCCGCAATTTTATGATTACGATGTCCGGGGAAGAGGCGTTTTCAGTCCCATGACCACTTCGCTTTTCCGGGATTTTTCCGCGCTTGTGCCCGGAACCGTTTTCGGCGGCGCTTACCAGTTGCGCCGCGTTGATTTTGAAAATTTTCATGACATTTCCATCACCACTGAAGCCGTCCGTTCCATCTCCTTGAGCGGGGAGAGCGGGCCACGGCCGCCCATCATCTGCGCTGAGCTTCAGACGGGAATTTTGCGGGACAAGCCCCGGTTGTACCCTTCCGACATTGAACTCAACCTCCTCACCTCCGCTGCCCACGGGTTGAACGGCCTCAATTGCTACATGTTCTCAAGCGGAATCAATCTTCCGGGAATGGGATGCCTGGGCACTTACCACGACTGGCAGGCGCCGGTGGGTTTGAACGGGGAGGAACGGCCTCACCTGGCTCCCATCCGCCGCTGGGGCGCGTTTATCCGCAAATGGGGGAATCGCCTGGCTGAAACTGAAAAAGTTACGGACACAGCCCTGGGCTTTTATCTTCCCTATTTTGCCACGGAATATTTTTCCGGGGATTTTACGGAACGGCTGCAGGCCGCGCGCAACGCGCATTTTTTCGACGGGCTTGCACGGCTAGTGCAGCTGGCCGGTTTCAACTTTTCCATGCCGGATCTTCTCAAAGAGACTCCCGCGTCATTGGCCAGGCGGCCCAGCCTTTGCCTGTTTTCACAGGAATGGATGGACCCCGCGACGCAAAACCTCC
>Ga0155662_1129_pt4 | contig 14991 bp, 11 predicted proteins | sample RifCSPlowO2_01_FD_107319 | JGI IMG/M metagenome (GOLD analysis project Ga0155662, IMG submission 107319) | Elusimicrobia bacterium RIFCSPLOWO2_01_FULL_54_10
TTTACCTCGTTTGAAACGGGACGTTTTTTCCTGGGCGCTTTATGATTTCGCCAACTCCGCCTTTGCCACCACCATCCTTGCGGTCATTTTCAACGTCTATTTCGTTATGGAAATTTGCAAGGGCGGCGTCCCCATCATGGGGCGCTTGGTCCCTGGAGAAGCTCTCTGGGGCTATGTCCTGGGTGTTTCCATGCTTGCGGTTTTTGTCCTGGCCCCGGTGCTGGGAGCCGTTTCAGACGCGGGAGTGCCAAAGAAAAAGTTCCTCGCTGTTTTCTGGTGCCTCGGGTGGGTTTTTTCGGCCCTCCTTTTCTTTTGCCGGCAGGGAGACTGGCTTTCGGCCTCCATTTTTTTCATCCTGGCCAACATCGGCTTTGGCTGCGGAAATTCCTTTTACAATTCCTTCTTAACAGACATTTCCACGCCTGCTAACGCCGGCCGGATCTCCGGCTTGGGCTGGGCTTTTGGCTATGTGGGGGGCGGCCTGCTTTTGGCCGTCAATCTTCTCATGCTCAAACAAGGTTTTTCCGTTTCCTCCACATTTCTTTCCGTGGGCGTTTGGTGGGCGCTCTTCGGCATTCCCATTTTCCTCTATCTTCGTGAACCGGTGCGGGCGCGGGTGTCTTCGTCCGGCTCTCTTTTGAAAAAAGGTTTTCATGATCTCTCGGAAACATTCCAAAAAATCAAGCAATACCGCGAAACTTTCAAGTTTCTGGCCGCGTACCTCATTTATAACGACGGCATCGAGACCGTCATCGTGATGGCCTCCATTTTCGGCGCCCGCGAGCTGGGATTTTCCACGACACAGCTGATCGGGTGCTTTTTAATGATTCAGGGCGTGGCATTTGTGGGTTCGCTTGTTTTCGGGCAGGTGGCGGACAGATTTTCGCACAAGAAAGCCATCGCCACCACATTATTTATCTACATCGGCATCTGCTTTTGGGCCGTGGGAATTAAAACCCAACAGCAATTTTGGATTCTGGGCGCGGTGGTGGGGCTGGTGCTGGGCGGCAGCCAGGCGGCCAGCCGCTCCCTGCTTTCTCTTCTCACGCCTCCTGAACATTCCGCGCAGTTTTTTGGCTTTTTCGCGCTGACGGGAAAACTTTCTTCCTCGATAGGACCCGTGGTGTTTGGGCTCATAGCACAAATGTTTCACCTGCGGCTGGCCGTTTTATCTCTGGCGGTGTTTTTTGCCGTGGGTCTCTCAATTTTGTATTTTGTAAAGGAGCCGGAGACAGCTCCGGCCTGATAAAATGGCTCTTGAAAGCCAGGATAATAACTGTTAGAGTCTACCCATGTTAAGGAAAAACCGGCTATTCGCCATTTTTGCAGTTGTGATGACTGCCGGACTTTTATCAGACATCCTTTCTGATTCGCTTGAGCCTTGCCCATCGGAACAGTCTCAGGATTGCGCGGCTTCTTCCTGCCATTCCGGCGGGTGTCAATTTCATTTTGGCGCGACCGCCGAACGCGGCTTGTCCCATTCGTTAATCGAGAAGAAGTTTATCATCGTTTCAGCCGTCATCCACATTCCGCAAAAACCTGTCCGCAGGCAATTGCGTCCCCCCATCCAAACCGCATAATCCGCAGCAGCACGCATCGTTACGCCTAACATCCTTTTTACTTTTAGAATAAAGAGGTCTTATGAAAATTTTAGTTATGCTTTGTTTAATATTGAATCTTGCTTGTGCCTCAGCCGTTCGGGCGGCTGAGCAGCAATTGAGTGTTTCAAAGTCAGTATATACGCTTGCCCAACTCCTTGAATCCGCCTTGGCTCAAAACGAAGCCGTGTCGTCGGCCCGTTCCCGAGCGGAAGCGATGGTCTGGGCCGTGAAGCAGTCTAAAGCTTTCCAAAATCCGCGAGGCAGGTTTTCTCTGGGAAGAAAGACAGTAGAGTCTGCAGAGGGTTCGCTGTTCGAGGCGGAAATCTCCCAGCCTATCTTTTTTCCCGGTAAGAAGAAAATCCGCACGCGGCTTGCCGAGCTGGATGCGGAAGCCTCCCGGCACAGGCAATCGAAGATCGAATCGGATGTGGCTCAGGAAGTCGCGGAGCTTGCTTATGACCATGCCATCTTTCAAAAGAAACTGGATTTTGCGGAAAAACGGCTCCAGAGAATGACCCTTGTCAAATCCTATCTGCAGGGACATGTTTTTGCGTCTCCTCAAAAACAGGCGGAGCGAAGCGTTGTCGAATACCGCCTCATGGATCTGTCGGCGGAAAAAATCAAGGCGGAATCGGAACTGGTCAAAATCCGCGAGAGGATAGGAGTGCTTGTGAACATTGAGGGGAATTCTGAGATTGACGTTCAGGTTCCTTGGCTTGCAGGAACCCGCGCGGTGAATGAAGACCAATGGAAAGCCGGCATTCTGGCAAAGAATCCGGATCTTCTGGAGCAAAAACTGTCTGTTTTGGCGGCAAAAGCGCAAAACTCTTTGGATTTCAGGGAGGCCTGGCCGGATGTTGAAGCGACTCTGTTCGTGGGACAGGAGTCCGCGGGCGAAATGGAAAAAACCGCCGGAGGAGGCCTCTCAATGCCTTTACCTGTTTTTAACCGAAATCGTTCCGGGGCGGCCCGCTCGGGGCTCAATGCCAGGGCGGAAGCAGAGCTGCTAGCCCTTGAAGAAAAAAAGCTCTCTGCTGGAATAAAAATACTTTTGATGGAAATCCGGGCTTCCCGCGAATTGGTGCGATTGTACCCGATGTCGCTTATCAGCAGTCTTGAGAAAGACGTCGGGGCGGCGGAAAGCGAGTTCCGCAAAGGGCGGGCGGATCTGCTCATATACCTTGAGCTGGAGGATGAGGTTGCGGAAACCTATGACCATTGCCTGGAAGCCCAAAAATCCCTGGCGGACAGCCTCACCCACCTCTTCACCATGGCGGGAGATAAAGACTTTTCGCCTGAACTTGTGCAATATTGAGAACTCCTCATGCTAGATAAACTGATCGACAAATCTCTGCAGAACAGAATTTTTGTTTTGTGCATTTTTGGGGCAATCCTTTGCGCCAGTATTTATTTTATCCAACGCATTCCGATTGATGCCGTCCCGGACATCACTTCCGTGCAGGTTGTGGTCAACACCCAGACCGGAGCCCTTGACCCTGAACAGATCGAAAGAACCGTCACCTATCCCATTGAAACGGAAATGAGCGGCATTTCCGGCGTGAATGAAGTGAGATCGCTCTCAAAATATGGCCTTTCCCAGGTTGTGGTTATTTTTAACGATGATACGGATGTCTATTGGGCCCGTCAACAGGTGTCGGAACGGCTTTTGAACGTCCGGGATGAACTTCCCGAAGGAACAAGCCCGTCTCTGGCTCCCATCACCACGGGACTCGGAGAGGTCATCATGTATGTGGTTCTCCCGAAACCGGGGTCGGAACTGGCTAAAAAATCCGAAAAAGAACGGCTGCTCTATTTGCGCACCATCCAGGACTTTGTGATTCGCCCGCATCTTAAAACCTCGGTCCAGAACATTGCGGAAGTGGATTCAAACGGCGGATACGCAAAGGAAATTCATATTGAAATTGATCCCGGGAAGCTGGAAAGCCGGGGCATCAGCGTGGAAGAGCTGATCGAAAGGCTGGAAACTCTTGGGGAAAGTTTCGGCGGCGGGACCATTCAGCATGAGGGCCGGCAGGTCATCGTTCGCGCCTTCGGCGGATTGAGCGATCTGGAGCAGATCCGGCGGATTACGGTGAAGCTGGATGTGCGGGGAATGCCTATCCGCCTCGGGGACATAACCCAGGTGCGGGAAGATCACGCCCAGCGGCTTGGAGCGGCAACGTATGAAGCGAACGAAACCGTTTTGGGCACCGTGCTCATGCTGAGCGGCGCCAATTCCCGGCAGGTCGCCCTCGATTCCGAAAAGGTCCTCACAGAAATGGAGCTTCCCAACGATGTTGAGATAAAAATTCTCTATTCCAGGCGGTTCCTGGTGGAATCCGTGATAAAAACGGTGGCCAAAAACCTCGCGGAAGGAGCCGTTCTCGTGGCGGTCGTGCTGTTTCTTCTGCTGGGACATCTGCGGTCGGCATTTGCGGTTTCTTTGGCGATTCCGATTTCGATGGCGGGAGCCGCATTGGGCATGAAATATTTGGGCATCTCCGCCAATCTCATGAGTTTGGGCGCCATCGACTTTGGGCTGCTTGTGGACGCTTCCGTAGTGATGGTGGAAAACGTCCTGCGGCGGTTCAAGGCCATCAACGCCCCGTTGACTCCGTCCCAAAAGCTCACGCTCGTGCGCGTATCCTGCAATGAAGTCGCCCGCCCGGTGACGATCGGACTTCTCATCATCATGGCTGTTTATGTTCCCATTCTGTCACTAGAAGGAATTGAAGGCAAAGTGTTCATGCCCATGGCGCAGACGGTTCTCATGGCGCTCGGCGCTTCTCTCGTCGTGGCCCTGTGTCTCATGCCAGTGCTGGCTTATTTTATCCTGCGAGGCGATTTTGGAGAGATCAAGGAGTCCTATCTTTTTGCAGCCATTCAAAAGGGTTATGAGCCCGTCCTCCGATGGTGTTTAAAGCATTCAAAAATAATCGTGTGGCCAATCGCTGCGGTCGTCATCCTGTCGGGATTCATGTATTTCCGGCTGGGCGCGGATTTTATGCCGGCGTTGAATGAGGGGGACATGGTCATCAACCTCACACGCGAGGCGTCCATCAGCCTGGACGATTCCATCCGGCTTCAGAAGAAATCCGAGCAGATCATTTCCAAGTTTCCGGAAGTGACGCATGTCTTTTCTCGCATGGGAACGCCCGAATCCGCCACAGACCCGATGGGAGTGAATCTGGCGGACACTTTTTTGATCCTTGATAAAAGCCGTCGGGAGCGGAGCAAAGGCGAACTTTTTGACGCCATTCACGCGGAAATTGAAAACGCGGTTCCCGGACAGGAGGTGATGGAATCCCAGCCCATCGAGATGCGTTTTAACGAGATTTTGGAAGGCAGCCGGGCCGACGTGACTTTAAGAATATACGGACGGGACCTTGATGTGCTTCTGGGCCTGCTTGAAAAATCAAAGTCAGTTCTGGAAAAACTTCCCGGCGCCTCGGAAGTTGAGCTGGACGCGCTCACGGCGCTCCGGAGGAGCCCCGTGTTGAACGTGCGGCTGGATTATGAAAAGATTACCCGCTATGGGACAACTCCTGCGGCGGTCAACCGGCTGTTGGAAGCCGCCATGGGCGGACACACGGTGGGCAGTTTTTACGAACAGCAGTGGAGGTTTCCCATCGTCGCGCGGATCACGGAAAATTTGAGAGACAATCCGGACGAACTCAAGCGGTTCCCCGTGGGGCTTCCCGAGAGAGGCACCATCCCGCTCTCAGCAGTTGCTGTCATTGAAGAAAATGAGCAGGTTACCACCATCGCTCACGAAGGCGGCCGGCGATACGCCGCCGTCTCAATCAACCTGGAGGGCACGGACACGGAGGGCTTTGTAAAATCAGCCAAAATAACTTTAGATGAAGAGCTCAAACTTCCCAAAGGATATCATCTGGCCTGGGGAGGGCAATTCCAGAATCTGGAGAGAGCGAGGAAACGGCTCAGAGTGATCGTGCCGCTCATGCTCGCGGTCATTTTTCTCGTCATTTTTTGGCATTTCGACAGAAACTGGCGCCATGCAATCATGATATTCTTGAGCGTTCCCTTCGCCATGACCGGCGGTATTTTCTCCCTTTCAATAACGGGCATTCCCTTCAGTGTTTCCGCCTCCGTCGGATTTATCGCTCTGGCCGGAATCGCAATATTGAACGCCATGGTTCTGGTCAGCTTCTTCAACGAGCTTGAGCACGAAGGGTTGAGCGCTTCCGAATCCGCCATCGGAGGCGCAATGATCCGCTTGAGGCCCGTCCTCATGACGGCCCTTGTCGCGAGCCTGGGTTTTCTGCCCATGGCGGTCAATACGGGGATCGGGTCGGAAGTCCAGAGGCCGTTGGCCACCGTCGTCATCGGCGGTCTCATGAGTTCCACCCTGCTCACTCTGATTGTTCTTCCCGCGCTGTATTCGTGGTTCGGCGCGTCTCCTGTCCCCAAGCCGGATCCTGCTTTGCCGTCGGACTAGTAATTTTGTATTTTGTAAGTAACATGAATTCAAAGTCATATGATGTGATCGTGGTGGGCGCGGGGCACGCGGGCATTGAGGCGTCCCTGGCCGGCGCGCGCATGGGCTTAAAAACTCTTCTCCTCACCATGAACCTCGATTCTGTTGGACAAATGTCCTGCAATCCTTCCATCGGCGGTCTGGCCAAGGGGCAGGTGGTGCGCGAAGTGGACGCCATGGGCGGCGAAATGGCCAAAAACACGGATATTTCCGGCCTGCAGTTCCGCATGCTCAACATGTCCAAAGGCCCTGCCGTACAGTCGCCTCGCGCACAGTGCGACAAAAAACTTTATCAGTTCACCATCAAACACACGGTTGAGCTCCAGCCAAACCTGGACTTGAAGCAAGGCGAGGTCGCGCGGCTGGTTTTTGAGGTAGCGGGCAATTCGAAGCGCGTTGTGGGGATAGTGATGAAGAGCGGCATTGAATATTCAGCCCAGGCTGTGGTTCTTACCACGGGCACATTCATGAAAGCCCTTCTGCATTACGGCATGGACCATGCTCCGGGCGGGCGCTCCGGCGAGGGCCGCTCCGAGACATTGTCTGACGGCTTGAGGGGAATCGGTTTTGAAGTGGGCCGAATGAAAACCGGCACTCCCATGCGCATCAATTCCAAGACCATCGATTATTCCAAATGCATCATCCAGCCGGGAGACGAGCCCCCTGTTCCCTTTTCCCACTTCACGGAAAGCATCACCCAAAAACAGCTCCCCTGCTGGCTCACTTATACCAACGAGCTCACCAGCCAGATCATCCGCGAAAACCTGGACCGCTCCCCGCTTTATTCCGGCAAGATCAAGTCCATCGGGCCCAGATATTGTCCCAGCATTGAAGATAAAGTAGTGAAATTCCCTCATCATGGCCGCCATCAGGTGTTTCTCGAGCCGGAAGGCTACACCACGGAAGAAGTGTATGTGAACGGTCTCTCCACAAGCCTGCCCGAGGACGTCCAATTGGAAATTGTGCGCACGGTGCCGGGGCTCGAAAGAGCCGAGATCATGCGAGCGGGCTACGCCGTGGAATACGATTTTTGCCCACCCACCCAATGCCATCCTACTTTGGAAACCAAGTTGGCAGAAGGCCTCTATTTTGCCGGCCAAATCTGCGGCACCACGGGCTATGAAGAAGCCGCCGGTCTGGGCTTCATGGCGGGTGTGAACGCGGCCTTGAAAATCAAAGGGGAGCCGCCCTTTGTTTTGAAACGCGACGAAGCCTACATCGGCGTCATGATTGACGATCTGGTCACCAAGGGCGTGGACGAGCCTTACCGCTTGTTCACCTCCCGGGCTGAATACCGCCTGCAATTGCGGAGTGACAATGCCGATTTGCGCCTGATGGATTACGGATATAAATTCGGATTAATTAGTGAAGATATGTATCAAAGATTTTGTGAATATCGCAGAACTGTAGGGGGCGACCCCCGTGTCGCCCCTGTGGAAAATCTGTGGTCCAATGAAAAGGTATTGGCACAGATTGCCATTCAGAAAAAATATGCCGGCTATTTGGCGCGTCAGGCCCAGGTGATCTCGAAATTCCGGCGGGCGGAAAGCAAGGAAATTCCCGATAATTTCGATTATGACTCCATCCCGGGCTTTCTGAACGAGTCCCGCCAGAAATTCAAGCGCATCCGTCCCAAGACCCTGGGCCAGGCGGCGCGGATTCCTGGAATCCCTCCTTCCTGCGTGGGAGTGCTTTCGGTCTATCTCGAGCGCCGCCTTCGCGCCCGCAAGGCGTCCCTGCTTGGCCAGATTTAAGTCATTCCTTCTCTGGGTCAGCCTGGTGCTGGCCTCCTGCGACGCCTTGCGGGCGCAAGTGCCGCCAAACGGCTCTGAATTCCCAAAAAATCCCAACTGGATAAGAAGCTCGGTCGTCTATCAGATTTATCCCCGGACTTTTTCTCCCGAAGGCAAACTCTTCGGCGTGGAAAACGAGCTGATGCGCATCAAAAACCTGGGTGCGACTTGCCTACTTATTCTGCCCGTCGCCACGGATGATTTGTCAACCGTGAAACTGGAATTCGGGACGAAAGACAACTTGAAATCCCTGGTCGAACAGGCTCATTTCAATGAAATTCGGGTGATCCTGGCGTTCAGGATAGAACCGGATGCAGTCCCAGAAAAAATGAAACATGGTTTTCTCTCCTGGATTAAAAGTTATTCCCTGGATGGGATTTATCTCATGGGGGCAAGCAGCCTGCCCAAGGGATTTCTGGAGGAGCTTTCAAATGACATTGAAAAATTCCGCCCCAGCTTTGTTCTGGCGGTTGACGGATTAGGAATGCCCGGGTCACGCTTGGGTTCAGACCCGAATTTTTACGGCACCGTTTCCAACTCCGCGTCCGGCGCCATGCCGGTGTCATTCCTGCCGCCCATTTTAGAAGAAGATTCCAGGCGCCCTGCAGGAGCGGCGGTGCCCTTGCGTTTTCTGGAGTCATATGACAACCCCCGCTCCGCCGCGCTTTTAGGCGCCGGTGCCAAGGCCGGGGCGGTCCTGCTTTTTACCCTGGACGGGGTTCCCATGCTTTGCGCGGGGCAGGAAATTGGCGAGACCCACCAGCACTCCATTGACTCCAAAGAGGTTATTGACTGGAAAGCAGGGTCAAAGAAGAATGGGGAATTGAGAAAGTTTTTCAAGCAGCTCATCCACTTTAGAAAATCACATCCCTCCTTGGCCCGGGGACAGAAATTCAGGATCCCGTCCAAAGGCAGTGAATCCGCGTTTGCGTTTGCCGCGTCTTACCGGGATGACGCGGTGCTGGTGGCGGTCAATCTTTCGGCCTCACCCGTGGATGCCGTTTTGGAGCTTCCGGCCATCTTTTATTCGGCCGGAGGTAAACTGACGCTCAAAGAAGCCCTGGGCAATGGAAAACTGGACCGTCTGGGCGAAGATTCGTCCAGCCTCCGCCTGCCGCCCTGGGGATTTATGATTTGGGAATCAAAATAGAATTTCGTTCATGAAGTTGAGGCCGTTAGGAAAAACAGGAATGCAGGTGTCAGAAATCGGGTTCGGCGCCTGGGCCATCGGCGGGGGGATGTGGGGAAAAACGAATGACCCCGTCTCACATGACGCCTTGCGCCGGGCTCTGGATCTGGGCTGCAATTTTGTGGACACGGCTGCGGTGTACGGGGACGGGCACTCGGAACAGCTGGTGGGAAAAATCCACCGCGAGAGAGGCGGAAAATTTTATGTTGCCACCAAAGTGCCGCCCAAAGATTTCAACTGGCCGCCTGTTAAAAATTGCCCAGTCAAGAAGGCGTTTCCCGCAAAATGGGTGCGGGAACAGACGGAAAACAGCCTGCGGCATTTGGGCATGGACTGCGTGGACTTGCAGCAAATCCACGTCTGGTCTTCCAACTGGGTGCACGAAACGGAATGGGTCGAAACTCTTCAGCGATTGAGGGACGAAGGCAAGATCCGCTTCATCGGCGTTTCAGTCAACGATCATGCTCCCGCCCAAGCCTTGGAGCTGGCCCGCTCGGGCCTGGCGGACACAATCCAGGTCATCCACAACGTTTTCGATCAATCTCCGGAAGACGAGCTTTTTCCCCTGTGCCTGGAAAAGGAAGTGGGGATTTTGGCAAGGGTGCCCCTGGACGAAGGGTCGCTCACCGGCAAGTTCACTTATGACACGACATTTGCAAAAGGAGACTGGAGAAAGGACTATTTTCCTGCTGATGTCCTGCGGGAAACCGTGGACCGTGTTGAAAAATTGAAACCCCTGATTGCCCGGGAAGCTCCGTCTCTGGCAGTAGGGGCCCTAAAATATTGTTTGTCCCAACCCGCGGTTTCCACGGTGATCCCCGGCATCCGCAGTCCGGAGCAGGCTCTGGCCAACTGTTCCGCTTCCGATGGGAAACTCTTGAGCCCTCAACTGCTTAAAGATCTCAAAAAGCACCGCTGGGTCCGCAGCGGCTAAACTGCCGGGAACGACCTTCGGATAAACCCCTTTAAATCCTGTTCCCACCCGGGTAAAACCTGCCGTACTTTCCAGGGCTCACCGCAAAATAATCCGGGCCCTCCTTTTGGATGAACATGGCTGATGGGAATCACCCGAAGCGCCATGCCTCTGCCGCAAATCCTCCCCAGCAATATCCGAAAAAGCCGCAGACGGAAGGGCGAGAGCATTCTGAGTTCTTCCCTGAAGTCAGCCGTCAGTTCTGAAAGGGTGCCTTTGGGTATTCCGCGGCTGTCCAGATACGCTTGAAGCGCCAACTCTTCTTGGGGCGACAGATTTCCCGTGAGGCACGCAGAGCCCGCACCTTTGCAGAGCAGGCGCACCACGGAGAGTTCAAAGTCCCTCCTGTGGCATGCGGCTTTCAAGCGTTGGGGCATTTCACGGTAAGCCCGCTGCGCAAACTCGCGCATGGAATAAAGGATCCTTGAATTGTGGATCACCCCGCCCGGAAGCGCCAGGCAAACGATTTCGCCGCGTTTCAGAGCCCGAAGGATTTCAAAAAAGATGCGGAAATAGCGGACCCGGCCCAGGAGCGGGCCGATCCAGGCGGGTTTGCCTCCCGGGATCCTGTCCATGGCGATGTGGGCCCGGCTCATGATCCCCTGATACAGCCCTTTGACAGATGGCGAAAGCGTGTCCAGGGCAAAATCATCCACGGCCTGCACCAGCCTGAACCTTGCCCCGGGAGCGAGTTGATTTGAAATTTTTAAAGCCAGGAGGATCATTTCACCCAGCAGATGCGCCTCGCGCGGAACCGGCTGCGGGTGGGAGGTGATGATCAGGACTGCCTCGTCCGGGGATTTGGGCTCCATGGGCTTGGGGTCGGCAGGCGCTGTTTTGGCCTTGGAAGCGGCCATCGCCTTGGAGGCACGGTTGGCGAGCCGGCTTGGAGCCAGATGCAGGGCGGTTCCCACGATGAGTCCCAAGCCCGTGAAAAAAAATTCGGTCAGGACTGAAAGGAATGATCTTTTTCTGGGGGTTTTGTTGAGAAGTTCGGCGTCAGCGCCGACGGCTATGGTAAGAAGTTCTTGCTGAAAGCGCTCGCCGAGGCTCATCCCACCACCCGCTTGCGAATCGAAGATTCGCCTGGCGGCGAATAAGCGGGTGGTGGGGTCAATGCCCGCTGGCGGTTTTAACGTGGATCTTGCGGGTCACCATGGTGTTGAAATCTTCTGACCGCACGAATTTTTCCCATGTCCTCAGGATGTCACCGTCCCACCAGCCGCGTTTGACTTCCTCATACATCACGCTGAAAGTTTTGTCCAGCGTCCAGGCGTCTTTGTAGGAGCGGCGGGTGGTGAGGGCATCGTAAATGTCGGAGATGGTCACAATCCGCACCAGCACGGGGATTTCGTCGCGCTTGAGCCCATCGGGATAGCCGGAGCCGTCCAGTTTTTCGTGGTGGTGACGGATCAGAGGCAGAGCGTCTTGGGCGGAGCGCAGGCGCTCGCAGATGCTGCAGCCCGTGACGGGATGCGTCTTCATGATGTCGAATTCTTCCCGGGTGAGCGAGCCGGGCTTGAGCAATATGGAGTCCGGGATGGCCATTTTTCCTATGTCGTGCAGAACGCCGCCCTTGTCCAGGATTTCCAGCTCGGCTTCGCTGCGCTTGAGCAGCTTGCCCAGCAGCACGGAATAGCGGGACACCCGGTCCGCGTGGCCCAGGGTATAGGAATCCTTGGCTTCGATGATGCGGGCGAGCGTGAAAACGATGTTTTCCACGTCATCGAGCTGGTCGTTGAGGGACTTGACCCTCAGGAGGGAACGGATGCGGGTGAGCAGTTCCACCTGGCGGTAGGGCTTGGTGATGAAATCGTCCACGCCGGCTTCCAGGCCTTCCAGCTTGGCTCCCAACTCCGAAAGGGCGGTGAGCATGATGATGGGCACCATGCGGGTGCTCTTGTGGGCCTTGAGCTGGCGGGCCACTTCATAGCCGTTTTCGCCGGGCATGTCCACATCCAGCAGGATCAAGTCCGGGAAATGCCTGATTCCCGATTCCAGGGCGTCAATGCCGTTGTGGGCGAGAATGCATTCGTAGCCGTTGTCCCGCAGGAGCTGGGAGAGGATTTCCGCGTCGCTCTGGTTGTCGTCAGCCACCAGGATTTTGTAGATTTTGGAATTGGGTTTAAACGGGTCTTGCATGTTTCCTTGCCAGCGCCACGGTATTTTTAAGAAGCATGGCGATGGTCATGGGGCCCACTCCGCCGGGCACGGGGGTGATCCATCCCGCCCGGGCCGAAGCCGCGTCAAAATCCACATCGCCGAAAATTTTGCCTTCAGGGCTCCGGTTGATGCCCACGTCAATCACCACCGCGCCTTCCTTGATCCAGGAGCCCTCAATCATCTTGGCTTTTCCAACGGCCGCCACCAAAATGTCGGCTTCGCGGCAGACGGCGTCCAGGTTTTGAGTGCGGGAATGGGCAATCGTCACCGTGCAGTGGCTGGCCAGCAGGAGCGCCGCCGCGGGTTTGCCCACAATGAGGGAGCGCCCCACCACGACCGCGTTTTTTCCGGCCAGGCGCAGGCCCGTGCTTTCCACGAGCAGGAGACAGCCCAGGGGCGTGCAGGGAATGGGAATGTTCCGCGCATAAATTTCGGCCATGTCTTTGGCGGATATGAGCCGCCCCAAATTTGTGGGATGAAACCCGTCGGCGTCTTTGGCCGGGGTCACGGCTTCCAAAACGCGCTCCGAATCCACTTGGGGGGGCAAAGGCAGCTGGATGAGCATGCCGTGCACTTTGGGGTCGGCGTTGAGTTCGCGGACTTTGGCTAAAACGGTTTCGGTGGAGGCGTCTTTGGGCAGGGTGTGGTTGAAAGAATTCATGCCCGCTTCCTGGCAGGCCTTGTGTTTGCTGGCCACATAAATTTTGGAGGCCGGATCTTCGCCCACCAGAAGCGTGGCCAGGCCGGGTTGAACGCCCTTTTTCTTAAGCGTTTCCACGTCCGTTTTAATGGCGGCCCGGGTTTCGGCCGCTATTTTTTTGCCGTCAATGATTTGGGCAGTCATCGTCATGGGGCCTTTTCAAATACCGGCGCGGGAAGAATGGGCGGGCGCTGCTTGTCTTCGCGCACGCGCTGAAGCTCGATTTCCTTGACCAGGCACCAGGGCGCAATCGTGGACACGGGAACAGTTCCGGATTCGGCGCCGCAATAAGCGTTCAGCACTTCGGTCTCCTTGCCTGTGGCAATGATTTTGTTGATCGTGATCAGCGGCGTTCCCACAACCTCAACGCCCCTCACGAGGGTTTCCGCTCCGGTTTGCGCGTCCACCAGGTAAACTTCTTCCGGGGTGCCCCGGAACGCCTGATATCGGCCGCGGCCGGTATAGGTGTCTCCCGAGCGCGTGCGCCGGATGATGATGCCATACGGCTTTTTCTGCTCTTTGCACTCCTGCAGAAGCATGGCCTTCAGCTCTTTGCGGGAAACTTCCTTGGATGATTTTACAAAAAGATTAGACATCCTTCCAATCGCATCGCGCCCAAACTGCGCGCGGCCGTGGCCGTTGGAGCGGTTGAAGCCGGAGATGGGACGGCGCGAGAGCAGAAAGCCCTTGAGCACGCCGTCTTGCACCAGCAGGGCTTTCTGCGCCGGCACGCCTTCATCGTCCACCGTATAATATCCGTTTAAGGGAATGTCTCCGGCCCGGCTTTGGGTGGGATCGTCCGTCACCGTGAGGAAAGGGGGAATGATCTGCTTGCCCAGCTGGCCTTTGAAAGTCTGGCCTTCGTCGTCGTCGCGCTGGCGCTCGCCTTCCAGGCGGTGGCCCACGGCTTCGTGGAAGAGCACGCCGGTGGATTCGGGGTCCAATATGGCCGGGCCGGTGAAGGGATCTGCCACCGTGGATTTTTGGAGCGCGGCCAGCGTGCCGGCGGCCTCTGCCGAAAAAGTGCGGCTGACGCTCAAATTCATTCCGTCTTCCGCCTGGGCTTTGGCCCAGAGGTAAATGAAGAAGTCGTTGCCCGCGCCTTTGGAGAACACGCGGGTGCCTTCCGAATTGAGAAAATAGCGCTTTTTGAACGAAGCCCGCAGGGAGATGCTGCCGTCCTGGACGTGACGGAAATTTTTAAGCGCGGCCGATGCCTTTTTCAGGGTTTCGGCGTAATCCGACAGGCTATGGGGGTTTGCCGGAATATCTCCGACTGATTTGAGCGGCGTTTCTTTGGAAAAATCACTGAGTTTTTCTTTTTCCACATCGGACAATTTTTTGCCCTGTTTTTGCAGGTAGCTTTTGACCGCCTGTTTGTAGGCCTGGTCGGTCAGGAGCCACAAACGGTGGCAGATTTCTTCACCGGAGTCTTCCAGCGAAATGGAATCCGAATAGCCGCGGCTGTCGTCGCCGGTGCTGTCGAGGTCGTAATTTCCGTAGCGCACCTGGACAAAAGCATAGCGCGACCGGCTTGTCTGGTTCTGGATGATGGCGCCAAAGCGCGCGGAAAGAGAGAGTTCCTGGGCGTCCATCACCTGATAGGAAATAAAGTAAGGAACTCCGAAGGCGTCAAACTTGAGTTTCGATGCGGAACGGGTCATTTCCTGCTCCATGGCCTTGAAGACCGGCTCCGGCAGGGCTTCGTCCGCCCGGGAGTTTGCGCCGAGGCAGAGCATGGCCGCGAGGCACGCAAAAGTATTTGCGGCGGCTTTCAGCTTTTGGATGATGGAGCTGGCGGATTTTGATTTGTTCAGAGTGTAGAAGTGAATTCCGGGCGCGCCGCGCTCCAGGAGTTCCCGGCACTGGGCCGCGGCCAGGCGCACGCCGTATTCCACAACTTCTTCGGGGTTGTTCTCAAGTTTTTTCAGGTCGTTCAAAGCCGCCTCGGGAATTTTGGCGCCGCACATTTGCGTGAAGCGGACAATCTGGCTCAAATTGGTGATGGGCATGATGCCGGGGATGATGGGCACGTTCACGCCTTTTTCCCGCATTCTTTTTTCGAAGGAGAAAA
>Ga0155662_1012_pt5 | contig 14697 bp, 16 predicted proteins | sample RifCSPlowO2_01_FD_107319 | JGI IMG/M metagenome (GOLD analysis project Ga0155662, IMG submission 107319) | Elusimicrobia bacterium RIFCSPLOWO2_01_FULL_54_10
CACGGCCACCTCCGGCCCCGGCGCAACCAATTTAATCACCGGGTTAGCCACGGCCCACATGGATTCCATTCCTCTTGTGGCCATCACCGGTCAGGTGCGCACAGACGCCATCGGCTCGGACGCATTCCAGGAAGCAGACGCCACTGGCTGCACCCGCCCCGTGACCAAACACAATTTCTTGGTGAAAGACGTGAAAGATCTGGCCCGCGTGATGAAAGAGGCTTTTTATATCGCCTCTTCCGGCAGGCCCGGGCCCGTGCATGTGGACGTGCCCGTGGATGTGCAGCGCGCCAAGTGCGAATTTGAATATCCCGAGAAAGTGAACATCCGCTCTTACAACCCCACCATCAAGGGCCATCCCATGCAGATCAAAAAAGCCGTGGAGCTTTTCAAGGCCGCGGAACGGCCTCTGTTGTATGTGGGCGGAGGCGTCACGCTCTCTGGTTCCTCCAACATTTTGCGCGAGATTGCGGAGAAAACCGGCACGCCCGTGGCCACCACTCTCATGGCCAACGGCACTATGTCTTTTGACCATCCGCTCAACATGGGCCCCTTGGGCATGCACGGAAAATATTCCACCAACACCGCCATGCAAAAGTGCGACCTCCTCATTTCTTGCGGCGCGCGTTTTGATGACCGCGTGACCGGAAAAGTTTCCGCTTTCTCCCAAAATTCCAAAAAAATCCATTTTGACATTGATCCCGCCAACATCGGCAAAGTCGTGAAAATCGACGTGCCCATCGTGGGAGACCTGAAAAGCAGCTTGAAAGATTTTCTGGACGAGCTGCCCCGCATGAGCCACAAGGAATGGGTGGACCAAATCAAAGATTGGGACAAGACGCACCCTTTCAGCTTTGACAAAAAAATAGATGACGATTTCATCAAGCCCCAGTTCATCATCAAGAAACTTCATGAACTGACCAAGGGCGATGCCATCGTCAGCACGGGCGTGGGCCAGCACCAGATGTGGGCGATGCAGTGGTATCCGTGCAAATCGCCCCGCCATTTCCTGACCAGCGGCGGTTTGGGAACCATGGGCTACGGGTTTCCTTCCGCCATCGGCGCCAAAGCGGGCAACCCCGGCAAAACCGTGATCTGCATCGACGGCGACGGCTCTTTCCAGATGACCATGTGCGAAATGGCCACCGCCATCCATGAGAAGTATAAAATCATCGTGATCATCATCAACAATTATTATCTGGGCATGGTGCGCCAGTGGCAGGAGCTGTTCTATAAGGAAAGGTTTTCCGGCTCTTCCTTAATGGAAAGCGGCGGCATGGGCGACAAAGACCACAAAATTGACCCCAAAACGCTCAAATACATCCCCGATTTCGTGAAATTTGCCGAGGCTTACGGCGCGCTCGGCCTGCGTGTGAGCAAAGATGAAGAAGTGGGTCCGGCTCTGGAAAAAGCGCTCAAATTTGACGGCCCTGTAGTGATCGACTGCATCATCCATCCCGAAGAAAAGGTGTTTCCCATGGTGCCTGCGGGTGCGGGCCTGGACGAAATCATCGTGGACATGGCATGAAAAAGCTGAGCTTGGAGCCCAAACACACCATTTCAGTGCTCGTGGAAAACCGTTCCGGCGTGCTCGCGCGCATTTCCGGGCTTTTTTCCGCCCGCGGGTTCAACATTGATTCTCTGGCCGTGGGCGAGACGGAAGACCCCACGGTGTCCCGCATGACCATTGTGGTCAAGGGCGATGAACGGATTTTGGAGCAGGTGGAAAAGCAGTTGAACAAGGTGATTGATGTGATCAAGGTGTCGGACTATATGGAAACGCCTCACCTGGAGCGCGATTTGGCGCTCATCAAGGTTAACGCGGACAAGCGTAACCGCTCGGAACTTCTGCAGGTTGTGGACATTTTCCGCGCCAAGATTGTGGATGTGGCGCCGGATTCCGTGATTGTGGAAGCCACGGGAGACGAAGCCAAAATTCTGGCCCTTTTGGAGATGCTGGAGCCCTTTGGCGTCAAAGAAATGTGCCGCACAGGGATTGTGGCCATGGCCCGCGGAGCGAAATCGCTCACGCTGGCAGAGAAGCAGGAAAAAACCAAAACGGAAAAAATAGGAGCCGCGAATGCCTAAATCGATATCCAAACGCCCGTCCGCGAAAACCACTTTGACCAACGGCCATTCTAAACTGACGGCCCAGACTTTTTACGAAAAGGACAGCAACATCAAATTGCTGAAGGGCAAGAAGATCGTCGTGCTGGGCTACGGCTCTCAGGGCCACGGGCAAGCGCTCAATTTGAAAGACAGCGGGCTGGATGTGACCGTGTCCGTGCGCAAGGGCGGCCGGGGCTACAACCTGGCTTTAAAGCACGGCTGGCACGAAGGCAAAAATTTGGTTTCCAACAACGCCGAAGCCGTGAAAGGCGCCGACTGGGTGCATTTTCTTCTGCCCGACGAAACGCAAAAGGAAGTTTGGGAGAACGAAGTGAAGCCCAACCTGAAAAAAGGCGCGGTCCTCTCCTTCTCACACGGGTTTAACATCCGCTTCAGCCAGATCGTGCCGCTCAAAGAATGCGACGTGGTGCTGATCGCTCCCAAGGGCCCCGGGCACCTGGTGCGCAGAACTTTTGAAGAAGGCAAAGGCACCCCGGCGCTTGTGGCCGTGGAGCAGGATTACAGCGGCAAGGCGTTGAAGCTTGCTCTGGCGTATGCTGCCGGCATCGGAGCTGCTCGCGCGGGCGTCATTCTCACCACCTTCACTGAGGAAACTGAGACAGATTTATTTGGCGAGCAGACGGTGCTTTGCGGCGGAGCCGTGGATCTCATGAAAGCCGGTTTTGAGACTCTCATTGAAGCGGGCTATCAGCCCGAGATCGCTTATTTTGAGTGCCTGCATGAGCTGAAACTCATCACGGACCTGGTGCAGGAAGGCGGCATCGCCTGGATGAACCATTCCATTTCCAACACGGCCGAATACGGCGAATATTCCCGCGGGCCGCGCATCGTGACAGACGAAACCAAGAAGGAAATGAAGAAAATCCTTTCCGAAATCCAGTCGGGCGCGTTCGCGCGCGAATACATCCTGGAAAACCGCGCGGGCCAGCCGGTACTTAACTCTTACCGCAAAAACCTGGCCAAGCACCCCATCGAAAAAGTGGGCGAAAAACTCCGGGCCATGATGCCCTGGCTTAAGAAAAAGGAATAAGCATGATCAAATCATTCGCGGATATTTTTGAAGTCCCCGAGCTTAAGAAAAAAGTCTTCTTTACGCTCGCGGTCTTGACGGCTTACCGCTTTGGCGCCGTTGTGCCCCTTCCGGGCATTAATTCGGATGCCGTCCGCCTTCTTTTTGAAACTCAGAAAAATACCCTGCTCGGATTCCTGGACATCTTCTCCGGCGGAGCGCTCGGCCGCTTCTCGATTTTTTCCATGGGCATCATGCCCTACATCAACGCCAGCATCATCATCAGCCTCCTTCAGGGCGCCCACATATTCCCGCTCCTGGACCGGCTTCAAAAGGAAGGGGAACTGGGCCGCAAAAAAATCAACCAATATACCCGATATCTTACTCTGGCCTTGGGCGCTGTTCAGTCGCTGGGTCTTGTTTACAGTCTTTCCAAACTGCCCACTCCTGGCAATATTCCCATCATCGACAATCCCACAGCCGGCTTCTATGCCCTGAGCGTTCTCACGCTCATGACCGGGACTGTCCTGGTAATGTGGATGGGGGAGCAAATCACCGAAAACGGCATCGGCAACGGCATTTCGCTCATTATTTTCACAGGCATCATCATCGGGCTTCCTCGCGGCATCGGAGACCTCTTCCGCCTGCTTCGCATCGAAGAAATCTCCATTTTTGGCGCCCTTTTCCTTCTGGCCATTGTGCTGGGCTCCATTGCCTTCACCGTGCTGGTGGAAACGGGACAGCGAAAAATTCCCGTTCAGTATGCCAAACGCATGGTGGGACGCAAAGTGATGGGCGGAGTTTCCACATTCCTTCCCATCAAAGTGGACACTTCCGGCGTCATTGCCGTCATTTTCGCCGTTTCCATTCTTTCAGTGCCGGTCACTCTGGCTCAGTTTTTTCCGGAAAACTCTTTTTGGCGCGGGTTCATGGATGTGTGGAACCGCGGCGGCTGGATGTATGAAACTCTCTATGCCGCTTTCATCATTTTCTTCTGTTATTTTTACAATTCCATTCAGTTCAATCCCACAGACTTGGCAGAAAATTTAAAGAAATGGGGCGGGTTCATCCCGGGCATCCGGCCGGGAGAGCAGACCGCTCAATACATTCAAAAAGTTCTGGAGCGCATCACGCTTTGGGGAGCCCTCTTTGTGGTGATGATCGCCATCCTGCCGGACGTCCTGCGCCAAAAGATGAACGCGCCCTTTTTCTTCGGCGGCACCTCGCTGCTCATTGCGGTGGGCGTGGCGCTGGACACCATCGGCCAGATTGAATCGCACTTGATCGCCCGGCATTATGAGGGCTTCATGAAGCAGAACCGCATCAAGGGCCGCTGGTTCAACGTTCGCTAACAGATCTTTGAAATGAAACTGGCAATTTTAGGCCCTCCGGGCTCCGGCAAAGGCACGCAGTCCACTAAGCTGGCTCACCGCTTGGGGATAAAGCACATCTCCACGGGAGACATTCTGCGCACGGCGGTCAAGGACAAAACGCCCCTGGGCAAAAAAGCCCACGAGTTCATCAACAGCGGGCAGCTAGTGCCGGATGAGCTCATGATCGGCATCGTTAAAGAGCGCATCGCTGAGAAGGATTGTAAAAACGGGTTTATTTTGGACGGCTTCCCGCGCACCATCCCGCAAGCGCAGATGCTGGATAAAAACATTGCACTGGATCAGGTCATCTTCTTTGACGTCTCAGAGGAAGAATGCTCCCGGCGCTTGAGCAGCCGGCAAATCTGCACCCAATGCGGACAGATTTATAATCCCACAACGCGGCCGCCGCTTCGGGCCGGCAAGTGCGACAAATGCAAAGGGCCCCTGGCTACGCGCGAAGACGACAAGCCTGAGACGGTCAAAAAAAGGCTCAAGGTTTATAGAGAGCAGACAGAGCCCGTAGTTGAATTTTATAAGCAGTCGGAGCGGCTCTCGGTGATGGGCAAGAGCGGCACTCCCGATGAGATCTTTGAATATTTAGTGAATCTGGTGGAAAGCCATGAACGCGGTCGAGCGGCGGGTCGAGCTTAAGTCTGAGAAGGAAATCGCGGCTCTTCGCGCGGCAGGCAAGCTGGCCGCGGGCCTGCTCAATGAAGTCTGCGCGCAAGTGCGGCCCGGAATCACCACGGACGAGCTGGACAAGGTTGGGGCGGAGTTTATCCGCAAGAACGGAGCCAAGCCCGCATTTTTGGGGTATCGCGGGTTTCCAAAAACAATTTGCCTGTCCGTGAACGATGAAGTGGTTCACGGCATCCCGGGCGGCCGCAAGCTGGCGGAAGGCGACATTTTAGGCGTAGACGTAGGTGTTCTTTTAAATGGATGGTACGGCGATACGGCGCGCACCGTGGCCGTGGGGCAGATTGACGCGCAAGCCCAGAGACTGCTCATCGTTTCCAAAGAGTCGCTTGAGCGCTCCATGGACGCCGCAAAAAACGGCGGCCGGCTGGGAGACATCTCTAACGCCATGCAGTCCGTTGTGGAGAAAGCGGGTTTCAGCGTGGTGCGCGAATACGGGGGCCACGGCATAGGCCGCGGGCTGCACGAAGATCCGCACGTGCCCTGCCTGGGCAAAGCGGGCACCGGCGTGAGGCTGGTTCCCGGCATGGTGCTGGCTCTGGAAGTGATGGCCAACGCCGGAATGCCGGAAATCGATCACAAGGCTGATGATTGGACAGTGGTGACAAAAGACGGATCGCTTTCGGCGCATTTTGAGCACACCGTGGCGATCACGGAAAAAGGAACGGAGGTACTTACAGTAATCTGATTTATGGCTAAAGAAGAAAAAATAGAAGTCGAAGGAAAAGTTCTGGAAGCGCTCCCCAACGCGATGTTCCGCGTGGAAATCGAGGGAGGGCACGTGGTGCTGGCTCATATTTCCGGTAAGATGCGGATGCATTACATCCGGATTTTGAGAGGGGACAAGGTGCGCATCGAGCTGTCGCCGTACGATCTGACCCGCGGACGAATCACCTACCGCGGAGAAAAAAGGGAGCCCCAGCCCGATAATGGAGCGAAATCATGAAGGTAAGAGCCTCAGTGAAAAAAATATGCAACAAATGCCGCGTGATCAAGCGCAAGGGCGTGGTGCGGGTGGTTTGCACCGACCTGCGCCACAAACAGCGGCAAGGTTGATTTAAGGAGAGTTTATGGCACGAATTGCCGGAATAGAATTACCCAAAGAAAAAAGAGTGGAAATCGGCTTGGCCTACATTTTTGGAGTGGGCCGTCCCCAGGCGCTGCGCATCTGCCGCGAGGCGGGCGTGGATCTGGGTATTCGCATCAAGGATCTGACAGATTCGGATGTGAGCAAGATCAACAATTTCATTATGCAGAACATAAAAGTGGAAGGCGATTTGCGCCGGGAAATTCAAGGCAATATCCGCCGGCTGATCGACATCGGTTCCTACCGCGGCCTGCGCCACAGGCGGAACCTCCCCACCCGGGGACAACGGACCAAAACAAACGCGCGCACAAGGCGCGGCAGACGCAAGACGGTGGGCTCAGCGCGGGCAGAAAAGCCGGCAACAGCAGCTCCAGCCGGTAAATAATACGGGGGACTATTCAAATGGCAGAACAACAAAAATCTGGAGCGCCGGCAGCAGCCGCACAGGCCAAAGGCCGCGCTAAAAGAAAAAAAATCTGGAAGAACGTCACACTGGCGAAAGTCTACATCCAGTCGTCGTTCAATAATACGATCGTCAATATCACAGACGAACGGGGCAATACCATTGTCTGGTCTTCGGCCGGTTCCTGCGGTTTTAAGGGAACCAAGAAAGGCACGCCGTTTGCCGCCAGCATCGCGGCCGAGTCGGCGGGGAAAAGGGCCATTGAAGCCGGAGTCAAGCAGGTTTCCGTTCTTGTTCGCGGGCCCGGATCGGGCCGTGAAACAGCCATTCGCGGCCTCCAGTCCGCAGGGCTTGTGGTCACCACTATCAGGGACGTGACTCCGCTTCCGCACAACGGATGCCGTCCGCCCAAGCCAAGGAGGGTTTAATCAGGTGAGATATTCCGGACCGGTTTGCAGATTATGCCGCAGGGAAGGCGTGAAGCTTTTCTTGAAGGGCGACAAATGTTTTACCAAGTGCGTGCTGGACAAGAGAAAGGGCGTTCCCGGCCAGCACGGCAAGGCTTTCTCCGGCGGGAGAAAAGCGTCTGAATACAACAAACGCCTCCGCGAAAAGCAGAAACTCCGCCGCATGATCGGCGTAGCCGAAAAGCCGTTCCGCCGCTATTTCGCGATTGCCGCCGCCAAGCCGGGACTGACAGGTGAAAACCTGCTCAGAATCCTGGAAACCCGGCTGGACAATGTGACCCAGCGTCTGGGCTTTGCCATCTCCAAAGTGGCTGCGCGCCAAATGGTGCTTCACGGACACATGCTGGTGAACGGCAAAGCGGTGAACGTGCCGTCCTATCAGCTCAAGCCCGGAGACGCGGTTTCCATGAAGGAAGGATCCCGGGCCAACGCGCTGTATGCGCGGTGGTGGGAGCAGACTCACAAGACCTCGGTGTTCCCGTCCTGGCTGGAATCCAATGTCGCCGCCTGGAGCGGCCAGGTGAAAACTTGGCCTGCCCGTGACGAAATGTCTTTCCCCGTCAACGAGCAGCTGATCGTGGAACTGTACTCTAAATAATTTTATACGGAAGTAAAGGAGCATAAAACAATGAAAATCCAAGACTTAATTCTGCCCGAAAAAGTTCAGTTCGAAAAAGAAGAGGTCACGCCCATTTACGGCAAGTTTGTGGCGGAGCCCTTCGAGCGCGGCTATGGCCACACCATCGGCAATTCCCTGCGGAGGATCCTTTTGTCCTCCCTGGAGGGTGCGGCGGTGACCAGCGTTAAAATTCAGGGCGCCCCTCACGAATATTCCGTGGTGCGCGGCGTCCAAGAGGACGTCATGGAAATCATTCTGAACCTGAAAAAACTCCGGTTCAAGATGTATTCCCAGAGCCCCGAAACCCTGCGGCTCTCCGTTTCCCGCAAGGGCGAGGCCACGGCCGAAGACTTTGCGGCCAACCAGAACGTGGAAGTGATCAATAAGGACCTGGTGATCGCGCATCTGGATCCGGGCGGCAAGCTGGAGCTCGAAGTTGAAATTTCCAGAGGCCGCGGCTATTTGCCTTCCGAGCGCAACAGCCGCCCCGGCCGGCCCATCGATTACATCGCAACCGACGCGCTGTTCTCTCCCGTCACGAAAGTGTATTATGAAGTGGAGAACGCCCGCGTGGGCCAGATCACGGACTACGACAAGCTTATTCTTGAGATCTGGACGGACGGCTCCATCGGGCCGCTCGATGCCATGTCCTATTCCGCCAAGGTTCTGAAAGACAGCGTGGCCGTGTTCATCACGGTGGACGAAGACAAGGCGCCGCCGCCTTTGGCCATGGCGTCCGAATCTTCCGACAAGGACGTGTCCAATGAACTGCTCAACAAGATGGTTTCCGACATTGAACTGTCCGTGCGCGCCACCAACTGCCTGAAAAACGCCAAAATCAACACTCTGGGAGAGCTGGTGCGCAAGACCGAAGACGAGTTGCTCGGCTACAAAAACTTCGGCAAGAAATCTCTGGACGAAATCAAAGACAAACTTAAGGAATTAGGTCTTTCCTTAGGGATGCAAATCTGACTATAATTAAAGGATAACGTCATGAAGACATTTGCCGGAAGAAAGTTGGGGCGGCCCACTGCGTCCAGGATGATGATGTTGAGAAACCTGGCCACCAGCCTGCTCCAGCATGAGAAAATCATAACAACTTTGCCCAGGGCCAAAGAACTTTCCCGCTACGCGGAGAAAATCATTACGGCCGCCAAGGGCGAAGTCCCCGTCACGGCCCGCCGGGAAGTGTCCGGCAAGGTGCTCAACCGGGACGTTCAAAAGAAATTGTTTGAGGTGCTGGTGCCCAGGTATTCGGCCCGCAGCGGCGGCTACACGCAGATTGTCCGCACGGGATTCCGCACCGGGGACTCCGCACCCATGGCTCTGATCCGCCTCATTCCGTAAAAGCGGAGCGGGTGGTTTTGCTTCAAGAGGACACATGAACTAACATGTTCAATTATCTTTTCTCACTCTTCTCCAATGACATGGGGATCGATCTGGGCACCGCCAACACCCTGGTTTATGTGAAAGGCCAGGGTATTGTTTTGCGGGAACCGTCCGTGGTGGCTATCGACCGAGACACGCACAGCGTCATCGCCATCGGCGCGGAAGCCAAAAAGATGTTGGGCAAAACTCCCGCAAATATCATTGCGGTTCGGCCCTTGCGCAACGGAGTGATTGCGGATTTTGAAGTCACCGAACAGATGATCCGTTATTTCATCAAAAAAGTCCATAACCGCCGCAGCCTCCTGCATCCCCGCATCGTGATCGGCATCCCTTCCGGCATCACCGAAGTGGAACGCAGAGCCGTCAAAGAGTCTGCGGAGCAGGCCGGGGCGCGCTGGGTGCACCTGATTGAAGAGCCCATGGCCGCTGCCATCGGCGCCAACCTCCCCATCAATGAACCTTTTGGCAACATGATTGTAGACATCGGCGGCGGTACCACGGAAGTGGCCGTCATCTGCCTGGGCGGCATGGTGGTTTCTAAATCCCTCGATGTGGCCGGCGACGACATGGACGAAGCCATCGTTCAGTATTTCCGCAGAAAATATAACCTGCTCATTGGAGACACCACGGCCGAAGACGTCAAAATCAAGATCGGTTCTGTTTTCCCGACCTTTGAAGAGCAGTCCATGGAAGTCAAAGGGCGGGACCAAGTCACCGGCCTGCCCAAAACCATTGCCATCACATCCGAAGAAGTGCGCCAGGCGCTTACGGAGCCCATGAAGCTCATCATCGAAGTGATCAAAGAAACACTTGAAGAAACCCCCGCCGAACTCTCCGCTGATCTGGTGGACAGGGGCATTGTTTTGGCCGGTGGCGGAGCTTTGTTGCGCGGCATTCCCGATTTAATCGGCCAGGAGACGGAATTGCCCGTCAACCTGGCCCCGGAACCCCTCACCTGCGTGGCGATGGGGGCCGGAAAATTCCTGGAGGAAATAGACAACATCCGTCTACACTCAAGAAATGGATTTTAAAACACACCCCTCAATACATAAGACCCATAATCTATCGGTTAACGCTCGATAAGCGGGGTTCTTCATCCAAATGGATTGGGGAATCTTCCGCCCTACGAAGCCGGCCGCCCTGTGTATCGCCCTCTTGGGACTCTCGTTCCTGTTCATGACGTTCCGTCTGACGGGGGCAGTCTCCAATCTTCGAACATTTTTGCTGTACTGGATTTCTCCGGTGGAGCTCGTCACGGGCGAATCCATGGGCTATGTGAGCGGCTTCGGTGAAAAGCTGGTGAGCATGGTTCAGGCGCACCGCGAGAACGCCGAGCTGCGGGAAAAAGTTTTAAAAGCCTCCCTTCTGGAAACCCAATATAACGAATTGGTTCAGGAAAACGCCCGCCTTCGCGGCTTGCTCAATCTCAATGATTCCGTGCCGTTTACGGCGCAGAGCGCCAGAGTGGTGGGGCGCGATCCCCTCAACTGGACCCATGCTGTTTGGTTGAACCGGGGATTAAATGATGGCGTCCGGCGCGACAGCCCGGTGCTCGCCGTGGGTCCCATGGACAGCGGCGCAGGAGAAGGCGTGCGCGGGTTGGTGGGCCGCATTTCGGAATGCAGCGGCAATGCCAGCAAGGCTCTGCTCATGTCGGACCCGCTTTCGTCAGTGGCTGTGTCCATTCCCCGTATCGGAGAGCTTGGACTGGCCCAGGGCCAGGGGTCATATATCACGGTGGAATATCTGGAGCTCACCTCCCAGGCCCAGCCGGGGGATACGGTGGTGACCAGCGGGCAGGGAGGCGTGTTTCCCGCGGGCCTTCCTGTGGGAACCTTGTCTCATGTGGAAGTGTCTCCTTCTGGTTTCCGGCGGGCGGTGTTAAAACCCTCCGTGTCCTTGGGGGGTGTGCGCGAAGTGCTTATTCTCAACATGGCGCGGGCGAAGGATTGATGGCATGAAATGGCAATGGCATTTCTGGCTGCTCACTGTTCTCGGAGTTTTCATTCTTCACCTCACGGTGGCGGGCAACATCGCCATCTTTCAGTCCTCGCCCAATTTTTTGCTTCTGGCTACAGTTTTTTTTGCCGTGCGCGGGGGCCCGGTGCGGGGAGAAATTCTTGGTTTCATTTGGGGCATTCTTTCAGACATATCTTCAACTTCCATTTTTGGATCTCAGGCGTTCATGTATACCTTCATCGGATATATCGTGGGCAAGCTGGAGCGCATGGTGGATGAAAACAAATTGTCGGCCCAGATGGTGCTGGTGCTTGTGATGTCTTTCTTAAATCTTGCCGGATTGGCGTTCTTTGAAACGCTCTTCACCGGCTCGGCGCAGCGGTTCAAGGACTCCTACGGATTCTTGACTCCGTTTTATTCCACTCTTCTCTGCCCCCTGTTTTTTTGGGTGCTTTTCAAATGGTCCGCGTTGTTTCGGCGGACGGATTTGAAGGTAAAGGCGCTATGAAATCCGACATCGACGCCCGTTTGCGCGTCATTCTGGTTTTATTTGTCGGGCTCTTTGGCATGCTTGGGGCCAGGCTTTTTTATCTGCAGGTCATCCAGGGCGAAAGATTGCGCACCATCGCAGAGGCCAACCGCACCCAAATCATTTATGAACGCGCGCCGCGCGGGCTTATTTTGGACAGAAACGGCGCGGTCTTGGCCGACAACCGCCCCACGTTCGTGGTGATATTTACGCCCATTGAGCTCACTCATGAAATTTTAAATGAAGTCACGATCCGGCTCTCTAAAATTCTCGGACTGGCGGACTCCGAATTAAAACGGCGCCTCCAGCCGGCCATCCGCCATTCGGCCATGGTGCGGCTGATGGACCGGGCTTCCCGCCACATCGCCTTTGCCCTGGCTGAGCAAAAGCCGAACCTTCCCGGAGTTTCCGTGGTCATTGAAATGCAGAGGCGCTATCCTCAAAACAGTCTGGCGGCTCATGTGCTGGGATATTTGGGTAAAGACAGCTCCAAAGAAAAAAAAGAGGGGTATCGGCCGGACGCTTTGGTGGGCATCACAGGCCTTGAAAGAAATTATGACAAGGTGCTGAGAGGCGAGGACGGCGGCATGCGCCTTGAAGTGGATGCGGCAGGACGGTCTTTAAAAGTTTTGGACAGCCAGGCTCCGTCCGTCGGATATGAAGTCCGCACGACACTGGACATAAATATCCAGAAGGCGGCTGAAGATGCGCTCCGGGAATCCGGCAAGCGCGGCGCTGTGGTGGCGATAGATCCCAACAGCGGCGACATTCTAGCTATGGCCTCGTCGCCGCCGTACGACCCGAACGCGTTTGTCTATGTCCGTGGGGAAGAAGGCCATGAAGATCTTGCCACCAAATCCGTTTTGATCGATCCGATGCTCCCGCTTTACAACCGCACTGTCCAAGGCACCTATCCTCCCGGCTCCATCTTTAAAATCATTGATGCCGCCGTTGCGGTGGAAAAAAATCTGGACACTCATGAAACTTCTTTTTGCCCGGGGTATTATGTTCTGGATGCCAAACCTCCGAAAAAGTTCTTGTGCTGGAAAAAAGAAGGACATGGTGCCATGAATCTTAAGGACGCCCTGATTAATTCCTGTAATGTTTATTTCTACAGGCTGGGCTTAAAGCTCGGTCCCGACCCGATTGAAACCCTGGCCAGGGAGTTCGGGCTGGGTGCGAAATCCGGAATTGAGCTCCATGGAGAGCAGGCAGGATTGATTCCTGGCAGGGGGATGTTTAAAACGGACAAAAGGCGCTGGTATGACGGAGACACCCTCAACATGGCCATTGGCCAGGGCACCATCCTTTTCACTCCTTTGCAGGCGGCTCAAATGGCCAGCGTGGTGGCCAGCCGCGGAAAGCTTTTCCGTCCTCATCTGGTGAAAGAAATCCGTTATCCGACGGGTGAGGTTTTCAGCCGGACCAAAGCGGAGTTGGTGCGGGGAATCCACCTTTCCAAAGCTACCTGGGATTTTCTGGATGAAGCGCTGGCTGATGTGGTGGAAAAAGGGACCGGTCAAATCAGCAAGATCCCGGGCATTCGGATAGGCGGCAAAACGGGCACGGCCCAAAATCCTCACGGAGACGACCACGCTTGGTTTGTGGCCTTTGCGCCGGTGGAAAACCCCTCTATCGCCGTCTCAGTCATGATTGAGCACGGGAAGAAAGGTTCCGTGGCCGCGGCCCCGATCGCCAGGAAGGTCCTTCTGGCCGCTTTGGCTCCTTCTGAAGTGGTGGCTGACGAAAAAATCGCCGTGCCCATCATTCCCAGGGAATTTAGCGGAGACTGATTTCATATGCCTTCCTCCCTCTCCCCGTTAGTTTTCCAGTCCAGAGCGGACGCTTCCGATTCCGTCTTTCACCGCTTTGTGCGGCATTTCGACTGGATATTGTTTTTCGATGTCGTTGCACTCTGCCTGGTGGGCATGACCATGGTTTATTCCGCCTGCCTGCGGTTCGGGCATCCGGAACTTTATTTTGGCAAGCAGCTTTTTGCGTTCGCTTTGGGGCTGGGCATTCTTTTTATCCTGGCCACCGTCAACTATCAGATTTTTGGGCAATATCCCAAAACCCTTTTTGCCTTCTCCCTGTCTCTGCTGGCCCTGGTGTTATTGGCGGGCAAGACGTCCCGCGGCACGAAAGCCTGGCTCTCTCTGGGACCGGTTGCTTTTCAGCCCTCGGAAATTTGCAAGCTGTTGGCCATTCTTGTTCTGGCGGTGTGGTGCGCCAACAATGTGAGGGAAATTCACCGTCTGAAAGGCCTGGTGATCCCATTTTTTATCATTCTGGCGCATGTGGCTCTCATTCTTCTGCAGCCTGATTTTGGGTCCACCCTGGTTTATTTTCCGGTCCTTTTGGGCATCCTCTATGTGGCCGGAACAAGCTATCTCTATCTGTTCATCATTCTGCTTTACGGACTTGTGGCCGTCACCGTGCTGGCCACCCATGTGGGCTTTTCGCTTGTGCCGGACTTTCTGCAAGACCACGCTTTTTGGAATTTCATTTATCGAGGCACCAAAATCGGCAAGCCATTCCTTATTCTTCAGCTGGTGATGGCAACGGGAATGCTTGGGGCCTTTTGGATTGCGCGGGAGCTGCGGCTGAGAATTCCGGGCATTTATTTTCTTGTCATTTTTCTCGTTGCTTTGGCCGGCTGGTCGTCCAGCTCTCTCTTTCTCAATTCCCTCAAGGAATATCAAAAAAAGCGCCTTACCGTGTTCTTCAGCCCACGTCTGGACCCCATGGGGGCGGGGTACCATGTCATTCAGTCTGAAGTGGCCTTGGGGTCTGGCAGAATTTTCGGCAAGGGCCTTTTTTCCGGCACACAGGGGAGGCTGGGGTTTTTGCCAGAACAGCACACGGACTTTATTTTTTCCGTTTTGGGGGAAGAACTGGGGTTTTTGGCCAGCGGCATGGTGTTGTTACTCTACCTGATCCTGCTCTGGCGCTGCGTGGCCATTGCGGGAGACGCCCGCGATCTTTTTGGATCGTTGGCGGCCGTGGGCATCGGCTGCATGTTCGCCTTTTACGGAT
>Ga0155662_1050_pt2 | contig 14573 bp, 10 predicted proteins | sample RifCSPlowO2_01_FD_107319 | JGI IMG/M metagenome (GOLD analysis project Ga0155662, IMG submission 107319) | Elusimicrobia bacterium RIFCSPLOWO2_01_FULL_54_10
CACGATTCCCGGTATCTTTTTGACGATTTCATTGCGCTGATGACAAGAACGAAAGCAAAGAAGGAAGTTCATGCCTAAGCGCACGGACTTAAAAAAAATCATGATCATCGGCTCCGGGCCCATCGTCATCGGCCAGGCCTGCGAATTTGACTATTCGGGTTCCCAGGCGGTCAAGGCGCTCCGGGCCGAGGGCTACAAAGTCATCCTCATCAACTCCAATCCCGCCACCATCATGACAGACCCGGAAATTGCGGATGCCACCTACATTGAGCCCCTCACGCCGGAATTTGCCGAGCGCGTTATTGCCAAGGAAAGGCCGGACGCCATCCTCCCCACCCTGGGCGGCCAGACGGCTTTGAACCTCGCCGTGGCTCTGCATGAAAAAGGCATTTTAGAAAAATATAAAGTGGAGCTCATCGGCGCCAAAATCGACGCCATCCACAAGGCGGAAGACCGGAAACTTTTCAAGCAGGCCATGATCAAAGCGGGCCTGGAAGTGCCCAAGTCCGGAATTGCGTTCAACATCGGTGAAGCCCAGGAAATTTCCACCACCATCGGCTTCCCACTTATTTTAAGGCCATCATTCACTCTGGGCGGCACCGGCTCGGCAATCGTCTACACCCAGGAAGATTTTTTTGACGCGGCCACGCGCGCCCTGGAATGTTCCCCCATCAGCGAAATCCTCATTGAAGAATCCGTTTTGGGATGGAAAGAATTTGAGCTCGAAGTCATGCGCGACACGGCGGATAACTGCGTGGTGATTTGCTCCATTGAAAACTTCGATCCCATGGGCGTGCACACGGGAGATTCCATCACCGTGGCCCCCATTCAGACGCTCACGGACAAGGAGTATCAACGGCTTCGGGACCAGGCCTTCATCTGCATCCGCACCATCGGGGTGGAAACCGGCGGCTCCAACATCCAGTTCGCGGTGAATCCCAAAAACGGCCGCTCGGTGGTCATCGAAATGAACCCCCGGGTCTCGCGGTCTTCCGCTCTGGCCTCCAAAGCCACGGGTTTTCCCATCGCCAAGATTGCGGCCAAGCTGGCCGTGGGATACCGGCTGGATGAAATCTCCAACGACATCACCCAAAAAACCCCGGCCTGTTTTGAGCCCACTCTGGATTACACTGTCGTGAAAGTTCCCCGCTTTGCCTTTGAAAAGTTCACCAACACGGACCAAACGTTGAATTCGCAGATGAAGTCCGTAGGCGAAGTGATGGCCATAGGCCGCACATTTAATGAAGCTCTGCAAAAAGCCATCCGCGGCCTGGAAATCGGGCGGGACGGACTGGGCGGCGATGGCAAGATGATTGCGGAAACTTTGGGCAGCAAACCCAACACCAGCGGCGAATTTCACGATCTACTTGAGGAATTCAAGAAGAAACTCATGATTCCCAACTGCGACAGGGTGTTCAACGTCAAAAACGCCCTGCAACTGGGCATGAGCGTACAGGAAATTTCGGAGATATCATCCATTGATCCGTGGTTTATCCGCCAGATAAAAGAAATTCTGGATATGGGCAATGAAATCCGCAAAAAGGGGTTCCCGGTTCAGAAAGACTTGCTTAAAAAAGCCAAGCAGAACGGGTTTTCCGACAAGCAGATTGCCTACTTCACCAAAAAGAAAGAGTCCGATGTGCGATCTTTAAGGAAAAAACTGGGCATTATTCCCACTTACAAGGTAGTGGACACCTGCGCCGGAGAATTCCCCGCTTTCACGCCTTATTTTTATTCCACATACGAGGATGAGGATGAAGCCGTTCCTGATCCGGGCAAGAAAGTCATCATTTTGGGCGGCGGTCCCAACCGCATCGGCCAGGGCATTGAGTTCGATTATTGCTGCGTCCACGCGGTCCAATCTCTGCATCAGGCGGGATACAAGTCCATCATGGTCAACTGCAACCCGGAAACCGTTTCCACGGACTATGACATTTCCGACCGCCTTTATTTTGAGCCTCTGACATTTGAAGACGTCATGAGCATCATCGAAAAGGAAAAGCCTCTCGGGGTCATTGTCCAGTTCGGCGGCCAGACGCCCCTCAATTTGACTGGCCCGCTTTCCAGGGCAGGCGTCAAGATTCTGGGGACTTCCCCCCGTTCCATTGATCTTTCCGAGGACCGCGAAAAGTTCGGGAAATTTCTCAAGACCTTGAAAATCAACCATCCGGATTGCGGCACTGCCCGCTCGGTTCTTGAAGCCAAGAAGATCGCTTCCAAAATCGGTTATCCGGTGATGGTGAGGCCCTCCTATGTTCTGGGCGGGCGCGGCATGAAGATTGTCTATAACGAGGCCATGCTCATGGAATACCTTGAGCGCGCGGACGATGTTTCCATGATTTTAATCGACAAGTTCCTTGACGAGGCAAAGGAAGTGGATGTGGACGCTTTATCCGACGGGGAAACTGTTTTCATCGGCGGCATCATGGAGCACATTGAGGAAGCGGGCATCCATTCGGGAGATTCCGCCTGCATTTTGCCTCCGCAAACTCTGGCAGAAAAGGAGATCAAAGAAATCCGCCGCGTCACGGGAATCCTCGCGCTCAAACTGAAGGTCAAAGGGCTTCTGAACATCCAGTTTGCGGTCAAGGACGGCAAGATTTATGTGCTGGAAGTGAATCCCCGCGCTTCCCGCACGATCCCGTTTGTGAGCAAATCCACAGGCGTGCCCCTGGCCAAGCTTGCCGCGCGCCTCATGGTGGGCGAAAAGCTTAAAAACATTGTTCCCAAAGTTTTTCCCCAGCCGTTTGTGGCCGTCAAGGAAGCCGTCCTGCCGTGGGACAGGTTTCCCGGCGCCGATGTGCGGCTTTCCCCTGAAATGCGCTCCACCGGCGAAGTCATGGGTATGGACATAAACTTTCCTCTGGCGTTTTTCAAGTCGCAGCTCGCCGCGGGTTCTTCCATGCCGCTGGAAGGCAGCATCCTTTTTTCACTCACAAACGCGGACAAGAAGAAGGCCCTTCCCATTGCCCGTGAGCTTGTGAGTCTGGGGTTCAGCATTCAGGCAACGGACGGGACGCACTCGTTTTTCGAGGAAAACGGGCTTTCTTCAGAATCCGTCAAAAAGATTTCTCAGGGACGCCCGCATGTGGTGGATTTGATCAAAAACCGCCAGGTTCAGATTGTGGTGAACACTCCGTCCCAGTCGAGCAGCTCCGAAGGCGACGGCTACGAAATCCGCCAGGCGGCGCTCAAATACCGCCTGCCCATTTTCACCACAGTTTCTTCCTTAAATGCCTTCAAGGAAAGCATCCTCCAGCTCAAAAAGAAGGGTTCGGATTTTTCCGTCAACTCTCTTCAGGAAGTTTTCCGAAAAAACTGAAATGAGCGCAAAGAGCTTGCCCCCCAAACAGGAACTGGACCTTCTGCGCAAGGAAAATGCCAGACTGTCGAAACAGATCGACACATTGGCCCAGGTTTCCAGGCTGGTGGCGGGAGAATCTTTCCTTGAGGAAATCCTGCGCCTCATCGTTTCCATCACCGCCGAGTCTCTGGGGTTCAAGATCATTTCTCTCATGCTCCTGGACGAAGACAAGAAAACGCTCTCCATTGCGGCCACGCAGTCGCTTTCCGAGAAATACCGCAAAAAAGCCCCGGTTCCAATTGAAAAAAGTCTTTCGGGGCGGGCTGTGGTGGAGAAAAAACCGATCGCCATTTTTGACGTCCGGGAAGAGCCGGATTATCACTTTCCTGAAATCGCCCGGGAAGAAGGCTTGTCCTCCCTGTTGTCCACGCCCATGATGGTGGGCGACAATTGTCTGGGCGTGCTCAATTGCTACACGCAGGCTCCGCACAAGTTCACTGAAACAGAAATCCGCATGGTGGCGTCCGTGGCCCAGCAGGCTGCGGTGGCCATTGAAAACACCCGCTTGAAGGAAAAAGCCAAGGCCAGCCAGGACGAGCTGGAATCCAGAAAGCTTGTGGAGCGGGCTAAAGGGATTCTGATGAAGGAGCTGAAAATGTCCGAGCAGGAGGCGTTTTCAGAAATGCGCAAGTCCGCCATGGACCGCCGCAAGTCCATGAAAGAGATTGCGGAGGCGATCATCTTGTCGCGGGAAATTACGGGGAATCGGAAAACAGGTTCGTAACCGGCATCCGCCGGTCGCGGCCGAAAGCTTTGGGCGAAATTTTGATTCCCGGCGGCGACTGGCGCCGCTTGTATTCGCTGGAGTCCACCATCCGGATGACTTTCTTCACCGTTTCTTTATCAAAACCCTTCCTGATCAAATCGTCGTAACCCAGGTCCTCTTCCACATAGCCGTCCAGGATCTTGTCCAGCACGGGATACGGCGGCAGGGTGTCCTGGTCTTTTTGCCGGAACTTGAGTTCCGCCGTGGGCGCGCGCGAAAGCGTGGAGGCCGGGATCACGGGCCGGCCGGCCATTTTGTTGACATATCGCGCCAGAGAATAGACCATGCCTTTGGAGGCATCCTTGAGCATGGCGAAGCCTCCGGCCGTGTCGCCATAGAGAGTGCAATAGCCCGCGGCGATCTCAGACTTGTTGCCTGTCGTGAGAACCAGGTGGCCGTACCGGTTTGAGAGCGCCATCAGGATTGTGGCGCGGATGCGCGGCTGGAGGTTTTCTTCGGTAACGTCAGGTTTGCGCCCTTTCAAAAACGGGGCCAGCTCGTCCAGAAAGGCGCGGTTGATCTTCTGGATGGGAATTTTTAGGAACTGGATTCCCAGATTGCGGGCCAGTTTTTCGGCGTCTCCGCGGGTTTCTTCGGATGAAAATTTTGACGGCAGGGTGACTCCGATGACGCGGTCGCGCCCAATGGCTTCCGCGGCCAGGGCAGCCACAAGCGCGGAATCTACTCCCCCTGAAAGACCCACCAAAGCAGATTTGAACCGGTTTTTGTTCACATAGTCCCGCGTGCCCAAAACCAGCGCCTGATGAATTTCAGGCACACCCAGGGGGAGGGCTGCTTTTTCCCGCCAGATGGATTTGACTTGTCCGTTGGCCAAATCGATGTGCACGATGCGGATGTCTTCCTCAAAACTGCTGGCCAGAACGCGGAGCTGGCCTTTGGCGTCCATGGCCATGCTGCGCCCGTCATAAACAAGCTCGTCCTGGCCGCCCACGCAATTGGCATAGATGACGGGGGTTTTGACGGCCGCCACGCGCCGCTTGAGAAGGTCGTATCGCACGCCGAATTTCCCCGAATGAAACGGCGAAGCGGAGATGTTGATAAGGATTTTAGCCCCCCGCTTGGCCTGGGCCATGCAGGGGCTCAAACGCATGTCATCTTCCCAAATGTCTTCACAGATGGAAATGCCTGCGGGCACGCCCTGCACCCGGAACAGGCCCAAGTCCGACCCCGGCGTAAAATAGCGTTTTTCGTCGAAAACCCCGTAGTTGGGAAGGATGCGCTTGGAATAAGCCCACAGGATTTTTCCATTCTGAATCCCCACCGCCGAGTTGAACCTTCGGCCCTCTTTCATCATCGGGGTTCCCACCACGGCCAGAGTGCGGCCCACTTCCTTGCGCACGCTATCCAGTGATTTTGCGAGCGCGTTCATAAATCCCGACTTGAGCAAAAGGTCCTCCGGAGGATAGCCCGACAAAGCGCATTCGGGGAAGACCACCATGTCGGGAGAATAGTCCTCCACGGATTTCAAATAATACTCAATGATTTTCCTGGAATTGCCGGAGAGGTCCCCCACAGTGGAATTGATCTGGCAGATGGCAACTTTCAGCTGATCAAGTTTCATGATTTCGCCAGGCTCATGGCCAGATCCGCCAGACGGTTCGGAGCGTCCAGAAGCGATTCCGGGAATCGGCCGTAACTCTCCTGCATGCGGGCCAAGTTTTGAGGGTTCTCTGTGAGATTCTGAATGAATCCGGTCAATTGATTGGAAAGCTCAGGCGATTCCATGACAAGCTTCGCGCAGCCCGCCCGCTCAAGGACCTGCGCATTTTTGATCTGGTGTCCCCCCGCCGAATGAGGATAGGGAATCAAAATGGCCGGCTTTTTGACCGCAATCAACTCAAAGATGGTGCCTGCGCCCGAACGGGCAATCACGAGGTCTGAAGCATGATAACAATCACCCATGGCCTGAAAATAATCTCTCACCACGGCTTGAAATCCCGATTGTCTGTAGTTGCTGTCCAGCCGCGTGGTTTCCTCGGAATTCCCGGCCTGATGGATGAATTGGATCGTGCTGGCAACCCTGGCAAGCGTCTTTAAACTCGATTCCACGGCCTTATTAATGGCTTTGGCGCCGGCGCTTCCCCCAAATATAAGGACCGTCGTTTTTTGCGGATCCAGCCCCAACGCCTGCCGGGCAGAGGTCTTGTTGCCCTTGAAAATATCTTCCCTCACGGGATTGCCGATCCAGGTTCCCTTGCCGGAGAAATCTTCAAGAGTTTCTTCAAAGCTCACCGCCACTTTCTTGGCGAAAAGGGCGCAGATCTTGTTGGCCAGGCCGGGGACTGAATTCTGCTCATGCACCAAAACGGGCACGCCGCGGAGATAAGAGGCAAGCACAGCCGGCACCGAGGCATAGCCGCCAAAGGCCGCGGTCAGATCGGGTTTATAGTCTTTGACAATCTTGAGGCATTGCATAAAGCCCTTGAGGTTAATAAAGAGGCTGGATACATTTTTAAAGAGATTAGCGCGATAGAGCGGAGCGCTCTCCAGCTGGACGCTCGGCACATCTGCCGAGACGATGCCCTTGGGCGCAGAGGCGTTAGCGCGAAGCGCAAAGAGCACTTCGCAATTCTTCTCTTTGAGTTTTTTTGCCAGAACGAGCGCGGGATAGAGGTGCCCCCCCGTTCCGCCGGAGGCTATCAGAACTTTCATTTAATAATGATATCAAAGAACGGATGCGTTTGTGGCGCGTTTGGCGCTGCGGGAGATATTAAGCAGAATTCCGGCCGCGGAGAGGGTCACCAGCAGGGACGATCCGCCGAAAGAGAAAAATGGCAGGGGAAAGCCCTTGGGCGGCAGGCAGCCTGTGACCATGGCGATGTTCAGGATGGCCTGGTAGAGGATCATGGCCGTGATTCCGCCGGCCAGGAGGCTGCTGAAAAGGTTGGCGCTTCTGGCCGCAATGCGGAACCCTAGAGTGGCAAGGACACCAAAAAGGCCGATGACGGCCCAGGACCCCACCAGACCGAACTCTTCGCCAAAAATGGGAAAGATGAAGTCCGTGTGCGGTTCGGGGAGATAGAGAAGTTTTGAGTGGGAGTCTCCCAAGCCAACGCCTGTCAAGCCGCCAGAGCCCAGGGCCAGGATGGACTGCACAATCTGGTAACTCGATCCCTGAGGGTTTTCCCACGGGTTCAGGAATGCCAGAAGCCTCCGCCTCCTATAGGGTTCCAGCCACACGGCTGCGGCGGCCAGGGGCGCGGTCACCAATCCCAGAATAAGAATCTGCTTCAAGTTCCCCCCGCTGATGAAGATCATGGTCATGCAGGTCAAAAAAATCAGAAAAGCGGTGCCGAAATCAGGCTGAAGCAGAATCAGGCCGCAGACGGCGGCCACAACCAGAAGAAGCGGCAGGATGCCCTTGCGGAAATTTTCCAGCTTGCTTTTCTTGCGGTCACAGTATGAAGCCACAAAAAATATGACCGCCAGTTTGGCGAATTCAGAGGGCTGAAACCCGATGCCGGCGATCTTGATCCAGCGCCGGGCGCCACCCACCTCCTTTCCAACTAAAAGGACGAAGATTAGGCAGGCCAGGGTGGTCAGGAGGATGGGATTCACCCATTTTTGTATTTTGCGGTGGTCCGTGAGCGTGAAAAAAGCTGCCGCCGCCAGGCCGATGGCCGCCCAGGCGATTTGGCGCCAGAGAAAATATTTTTCATTGCCGTATTTTTCATAGGCGTAAATGGCGCTGGAGGAATAAACGGTGATCAAGCCCAATCCCAAAAAAATGAGCAGGACGGTGATTAGGAGAAGATCCGGGACAGATTTTTCCTTCAAGCTATGATTTCAGGCGGCGGACAAAAGCCTTAAACCGGTTTCCCCGGTCTTCAAAGTTCTTAAACTGGTCGAAGGAAGCGCAGGCGGGAGACAGCAATATGGCATCCCCGCTTTCGGCTCTTTTGAACGCTTCACTCACCGCACGGTCCAGCGTGCCGCAGTGAAACATCGGCGCAGCCTTGCCCAGTCCTTTCTCAATAATTTTTGCAGCTTCTCCGATCATCAAGATCCCTTTAACTTTTTTCTTTATCAATGGTTTGAGCGGCGCGTATGGAGACCCCTTGTCCTGCCCTCCCAGAATGAGCCAGAGGGGCTGGTGAAGGGCCTGCAGGGCTTTGGCGGTGGAATCCACATTGGTGGCTTTGGAGTCATTGATAAAACCGACGCCACGAAGCGTCAGCACGGTTTCGATGCGGTGTTCTACGCCTTTGAAGGTGAGCAAAGATTTGGCAATCGCCGCAGGCGGAACTTTTGACGCCAGAGCCATGGCGGCCGCGGCGCACGCGTTTTCAATGTTGTGCAGGCCCGGGAGGTGCGCCGGCAAAGGGAGGACGCCCTTTTTCCCGTCGACAGAAAAGCGGATTTTTTTAAATTTGCGATCATAAAAAACCCCGGCCTTTAGAGATTTATTTGTGGAGAAGAAGATTCGATTGGCATTGCCGGTGCTCATTTTTTTGCACCAGGCATCGTCCAGGTTGAGGACGGCGTAGTCCAGGGTGGTTTGGTTCATGAATATTCTCTGTTTGGCCAGAGAGTAGCCGCGCAGGGTATGGTGCCGTTCGAGATGGTCTGCGGTCAAATTCAGAACGCAGGCCACATCGGGCCTGAAGGCCACGCTGGATTCAAGCTGATAGGAGGAAATTTCCAAAACGGTTCGTTCAAAGCGGTCAGCTTGCCCGATGTAATCACAAAGGGGGCTGCCGATGTTGCCCGCAACAAGGGTTTTTAAGCCAGCCTTCTTGCACATGTGCCCCAAAAGCGATACGGTTGTGGTTTTTCCATTTGTGCCCGTCACGGCCAGGACATTTTTAAATCCCCCCAGCTGCCAGCCCAGTTCAATTTCTCCCAGGATTTCTATGTTTTTCTTGCGGGCTTTCTTGAGAATGGGCAGGTCCAGATGAATTCCGGGAGAGACCACAATAAGATCTTGGGCCAGAATTTTTTCACTGTGCTGTCCCAATTCATGAGAGAACCGGCGGATGACGCGCAAGGATTGAGGAGCGATTTCGGACGCGGGCCTGGAATCGCTGATAAAAACGGTTGTGCCCATTTTTTTAAGGGCGCGGGCAGCAGAAATGCCGGATTTTCCAGCCCCCAGCACCGCGGCGCGGCTGATGTTCAACGGAGTTTGAGCGAAGCGAGGGCCAGCAGGGACAGAAGGATGGAGATAATCCAGAAGCGGACGGTCACCTTGGGCTCGGCCCATCCCAAAAGCTCAAAATGGTGGTGGAGCGGCGCCATTTTAAAAATTCTTTTCCCAAATTTTCGAAATGACACCACCTGGGCCATTACTGAGAGGGCTTCGATCACAAAGAGGCCTCCCACCACTACCAAAATCAATTCCTGCTTGATGATGAGGGCCACGGTCCCCAAAGCGCCTCCCAGGAACAGCGACCCTGTGTCTCCCATGAATATTTGCGCCGGGTGGGCGTTATACCAAAGGAATCCAAGCCCTGCACCCACCAGTGCGGACAGAAAGACCGTCAGTTCTCCCGCGCCGGGAACGTGGATGATGCGTAAATAACCGGAGAACTGGGCATGGCCCGCGAGATAAGTGAAAACCATGAGTGTCAGGCAGGAAACGACAAAGCTTCCAATGGCCAGTCCGTCCAGCCCGTCCGTGAGGTTGACCGAATTGGAGGAGCCCACCAGCACCATTACTGCAAAACAGACGTATACTTGACCCAAATTGACGAATAGATTTTTAAAGTAGGGAATATTGATTTGGGTGACATAATCCGGGTTGGGCGGCGAGATATAAAGATAAGTTGCCAGGGCCACAGCAAGCGCCAGCTGGACTGCCATTTTTTGAGATGGAGTGAGCCCTTCCTTCTTGCGCTTCCATTTGCGGTAATCATCGGTCCACCCAAGAACGCCGAGGATGGCAATCACGCCCAGACAAAGCCAGATAAAGCGGTTGTCGGGGCGGGCCCACAAAAGTGTGGCAATCACCGTGGAAGCCAAAATGAGAAGTCCACCCATGATGGGCGTGTTGGATTTCGACTGATGCGTTTGCGGCCCTTCCAAGCGGATGATTTGCGTCACGCGGTTTTTAAGCACGAAGCGGATGAACGCCGGAGCAGTGAGGAACGTGATTAAAAAAGCGCTCAGCATGGCCCCGCCTGAACGGAAGCTGATGTAATAGAAAAGGTTCAAGGGAGAGAAGGCGTCTCTGAATTGGGCGAGATAATAAAGCATCAGCGGTAGTGCGCGGCCACTTTCTGGACGATTTCTTCCATGCGCATGCCGCGGGAGGCCTTGAACAGAACTGCCGTGCCGGGCTGGATGGCATCTTCGACGGCGCTCAAAAGGGATTCTTTGTCGGTGCAATAAATGATGTCATGCGGATTGGCCAGTGCCCGGGCGGCGCCCTTCTGGATGAATTTGGATTGAGTGCCAAAGAGGATGATTTTTGTGAGGGGAAATCCGGCCAGAAACTTGCCCAGGGTTTCGTGCTCATGGCCGGAGATTTCTCCCAGCTCCAGCATGTCTCCCAAAACGACGCAGAGCCGGCGGTCGGAAAAAGATTCGGCGAAGGATTCCACTGAGGAACGCATGGAGCCCGGATTGGCGTTGTAAGAGTCGTTCACAATCACAATGTCATCGCGTAGGCGCAGGATTTCAAAACGCATGGGGCTGGGAGAAAAAGACGCCAGTCCTTCGACAATTTTGTCTGCCGCTACTCCCAATGCCAGGGCCGCTGCCGCCGCCGCGCAGGCGTTCAGCACATTAAAGCGGCCCAGCACAGGCAGTTTACAGGAAATTTCATTCAAAGTTCTGCCAGCATCGTCTCGTCTGACAATCTTGAATCTGGAGGGTCCTGGCCAGGTGGAAATGTCCGTAGCATAAACATGAGCTTCAGGAGTGAGTCCAAAAGAAAGAACGCGGCTGCCTTTGGGCGCTCTGCCGGCCATAAAATCAAAGAACGGGTCTTGCCGCGGCAGGACGGCCGTGCCGCCCTCCTGCAGGGAAAGGAGGATTTCAGATTCCCCTTCCGCGATGTCGTTCAAACTTCCGAAAGTTTCCGAGTGTTCAAGGCTCACATTCGTGATGATGGCCACGTGAGGCGCCACGATTTCGGAGAGGCGCTGAACATCCCCCCGGGCGGAGGCGCCGATTTCAAAGACTCCGAAAACATCGCTCGGGTCCAGGCCCAGCACGGAGAGGGGGCAGCCGATCTCATTGTTGAAGTTTCCCGGGCTAGAAACGGTGGGCGCGGCCGCGCGCAGGATGGAAGCTGTCATGTCTTTGACGGTTGTTTTTCCGCTGGAGCCGGAGATGGCCACGCGGCGTATGCCTTCGCCGTATTTTTCGCGGTAAAACCGGGCCAGGTCTCCCAGGGAGCGCTTGGTTTCCCTGACTTTAACAAGCGCGGAATAATGTGAGGGTGAAACAATGTAGTTTTCAGGAATCTGGGACACCACGCAGAGGGCCGCGCCTTTCTTGACGCATTCATCCAGGTGGGTGTGGCCGTCGCTATTGATGCCTTTGAGCGCAAAAAAAATGTCCCCGCGTTTCAAGGTGCGCGAATCCGTGGACACCGCGGCGCCGCGCCCCACTTCCGCCCGGGGGTCCCCGATCACAAGAAGTCCTTGAGTGGCCCGCACAATATCCTGAATTTTCATCGGCTGCACAGCGCTTCCCTGGCTATTTCGCGGTCGTCAAAGTGAATGGTCCTGTCCTTGAAAATCTGGTATGTTTCATGGCCTTTTCCGGCCAAGAGAACGATATCATCTTTTTGGGCTGTTTGCAAAATTTTGCGGATGGCAACCGCGCGGTCCAGAATGACCTCATAATTTTTCTGCTCGGCGCGCCGGATTCCGGCTTCAATATCGAGCGCGATTTTTTCCGGCTCTTCCGTTCGCGGATTATCGGAAGTGACCACCACCCAGTCGGACAGGCGCGCCGCCAGGGCGCCCATGAGCGGGCGTTTGGACCGGTCCCTGTCGCCGCCGCAGCCAAAGAGGGTGAGCACCCTCTTTTTGGCCAGTGACCTCAAAGACTCCAGAACATTTTTGAGGGCGTCTTCCGTGTGGGCATAGTCCACCAGCACGGTGAAATCCTGCCCGCAGGCCACGGCCTCCAGCCGCCCGGGCACAGCTTCCATCTTTTCCAGCCCCCGCGCGACCTGATTGAGAGGGATGTCCAGGCGGAGGGCGGCTGCGGCTGCGGCGAGGGCGTTATAAACATTGTGCCTGCCCGTAAGGCGGAGTTTCACTGGCGCGCTCTTCCCCTGGGCCGAAAGCACAAACCTGCTGCCGGAGGGCTCGAGCTGTATCTCCCGCGCCGAGACATCCGATGGGTTTTCAATGCCGTAGGTTGTGGTTTTTGCTTGTGAAAGCTTGACCAGCTTCTCTCCGTAGGGATCATCCGAATTAACGGCGCTGAATCCATCCGCAGAAATTTTTTTGAACAATTTTGCCTTAGCCTCAAAGTAATTGTCCATGGTTTTGTGAAAATCGAGGTGGTCCTGGGTGAGGTTGGTGAACACGGCTCCGTGGAACTGCAACGGGTCCACTCGGCCCAGGGCCAAAGCATGGGATGAAACTTCCATGACCGCCCAGTCGCATTTTCTCTGCACCATTTGGTGCAGGAGGGCTTGAACCTCTAAAATGTTGGGGGTTGTGTTGGGCGCGGGCAGGATGTCCGCGCTGCCTGAGGGATTCTGGGAAGGCAGGCGGTAATTGATGGTGCCAATCACTCCCGCTCTCTTGCCCGCTTCTTTTGCCACGGCTTCCAGGAGATAAGTGAAAGTGGTTTTTCCGTTGGTGCCCGTCACGCCGATGATTTTTATTTTTTTTGACAGGTCTCCGTAGAATTTTTGGGATATGGCGGACTCGGCTTCCGAAACGGACTTTACCCATACCACGGGCGCACTCATTCCGGTCAATTCTTCTTCGCTCACCACGGCGGATGCGCCTTTGGCCACAGCTTCCCGCGCGAATTCCGCACCTGAAGTTTTCAAGCCTTTACGGGCGAAAAATAAATCCCCCTTCTTGATCGTGCGGGTGTCTTCGGAAAGCCCTGTGATTTCAACGTCTTGCCCGGCTTTAATAGAAGCGGAAGCAAGCCCGGCCAGGGCGGTAGAAAGTTTCATGGATCAGGCCATTACCTGCCGGATTTAGAGGCGAGGAGCCGCACTTCTTGGGCGGATTTAACTCCGTCCGCAAGAAGTGCGGCCTTCGGGGGTGGGATGTCCAGGACCGTTACAGCCCTGGACATGACGCGGGAGAAAACGGGCGCTGCAGTTTCGCCGCCCCAATAGGTCGTTCGCGGCTCGTCCAGAATCACGAGGCCGACCAGAGCCGGGTTCTTGGCCGGTAAAAATCCGCAGAATGAAGCCACATACTTTTCATCGGAATATTTTCTTGTTTTGGGATCGATTTTCTGGGCGGTGCCCGTTTTTCCGCAGACGGTGAATCCGGGCACCCGGGCCTTGCTCCCCGTGCCGCGCTCCACCACAGCGCGCATCATTTCATTTAAAGTAGCGCACGTTTTCGCCGATACCACTCTCCGCACCATGCGTGGAGCTTGATTCTCGGTGCGTGTCACGCGCGGCTCCATGAGCAGGCCGCCGTTGGCCACGGCGGAAAAAGCTCCGATGAGCTGTACGGCGGTGACGCCGATTTCCTGGCCGAAAGAAAGGACGGGAAGCGACTGCGGCGTCCATTTTCGAGGTTCACGGAACAACCCGTCGGTTTCGCCGGGAATGGGCAGCCCCGTGCGGGTGCCGAATCCGAACGCGCGCACATAGCGGTAAAACCGCTCCGCCCCGAGCTTCAGGCCAACTTTGGCCGTGCCGATGTTGGATGATTTTTCCAACACTTGCGACGCGGTGAGCAGGCCTTGCGGCTCATGGTCGTTAATGACCGCGCCGGCCACTTTCCATTTGCCGCCTTCGCAGTTGAACATCTCATTCGACGAAATCGCCTTTTCTTCAAGCGCGGCGGCAAAGGTCACCACCTTGAGCGTTGATCCCGGCTCAAAGAGGTGGCTCACGGCGGGGTTATCCAGCCATTTGCGGTTAAAATTTTCAGGAAGAGTGCCCTTGGAAAGGATGTTCGGATCAAAATGTGGATAGGACGCCATGGCCAGGATGTCGCCCGTGCGGGGATCCTGGATCAGAATCATCCCTGATTTGGCCTGAAACTCTTCCACACCCGCCTTGAGCTCTTTTTCTGCGTAATATTGGAGCGTGCGGTCGATGGTGAGCGTGACGGCGCTTTTGGGAGCTTCATCGCGCGGCTCAAATGCGGAAGTCATGCTGCGGCCTTTGCCGTCCCGCAAGCGGGTGAGGGTGAGGTGCCGTCCTCTCAGAGAAGCGTCCATGGTTTGTTCCACGCCAGAAAGGCCGGTATTGTCCATGCCCACAGAACCGATCAGGTGGCAGGCGAGGGAGCCGTTGGGGTAATATCTTTTCTGCTC
>Ga0155662_1125_pt1 | contig 14488 bp, 17 predicted proteins | sample RifCSPlowO2_01_FD_107319 | JGI IMG/M metagenome (GOLD analysis project Ga0155662, IMG submission 107319) | Elusimicrobia bacterium RIFCSPLOWO2_01_FULL_54_10
AATCCAAAGAAATGTAAAGTTACCGATTGAAAAAAGTCCAAACTTCCTCTATGATTGTAGGGTATGCGTTCAACTGCGGAAGGGCTTGTAACACCGTTAAAATCCAGCGTTCTCATCATTGACGACGACGAAGGAATGGCCAGGACTCTTTCGGCCATTCTTGCCAAGGCGGGCTATGCCGTGTCCACGGCCCCCACGGGCCGGCAGGGGATTGAAGTCTTCAAGACAGGCCGCGATCCCGAGTCGCTTTGCATTGTCCTCCTCGACATCCGCCTGCCTGACTTAAACGGCGTCCAGGTCTTAAAAGAGCTCAAAAAAATCGACCCCCATGTGGGCGCCATCATGATCACGGGCAACGCCGACATGGAATCCGCCGTTTCCTCCCTGCACGAGGGCGCGGCGGCTTATGTGACCAAGCCCTACAACATCGACGAAGTCAAATCTTTCATCCAGAAGGCGTTTGAAAGGCAGCAATTAATTGTGCAAAATAGTCTGCTCATGAAACAGCTTCAGAATTGGAACGTGGAGCTGGAAAAAACCATCCACGAAAAAACCGCCGAGCTCAAGACCAAGAACATGATTTTGCTGGAAGTGGTGGAAAAGCTGAAAGTGCTCAATGAACTTAAATCCCGCTTTGTGGCCAACGCCTCGCACGAACTGCAGACGCCCATGACCTCCATCCTGGGTTTTTCCAGCATGCTTCTGGATTACTGGGACAAGGTGGACCACACCCAGATCACCCGGTTTTTGCAGATCATCCGCGACGAAGCCCAGAGGCTGTCCCGCTCCTCCCGGGATTTGCTGGACCTCTCCCGCATTCAGGACGGGAAAATGCAGCTTGAATGCCAGAAAATCAATCTTAAGGATGTTGCGAATCAAGTGGCGGAAAACCTGCGGGTCATCAAAAATACCGTGGCTGTGGACGTAGAGTTCGAAGCCGGTTCCGAAGAAATCTGGAGCGACCCTGACAAAATCCGCCAGGTGTTCACCAATCTCATGGGCAACGCGCTCAAATATTCCCCCGACGGCAGCAACCTCCGGGTGACGGGAAAAATGCGCGGCGAAGTGGTCATTGTCAGCATCCTGGACCAAGGGCCCGGAATCCCGGCTGACAAGCGCGAGAAAATTTTTGAGCCATTCTACCGCATCCACGACGATGTGGGCAAGCGGGTGCGGGGCACGGGACTCGGGCTCTCCATCGCCAAGGCGATTGTGGAAGCCATGGGCGGCGTCATCCGCGTGGAAGGCCAAACCGGCAAAGGGTCCAACTTCACATTCGCCCTGCCAAAGGAACTCAAGAGTGAAAACGGAAACCTCAGCGCATAAGAAAAATTCAGACCGGCGCGTCCTTGTAGTCGAGGACGATCCTTATACCAACGAGCTTATTTCCAACCTTCTGGCCACGCGCGGCTTCAATGTGGAGTCCGTGGGCACGGGAGAGGACGCGGTGGAGCACGCCCGGGAAAAAATTCCGGACTTGATTGTGCTGGACCTTCTCCTGCCCCAGATCGACGGTTGGGAAGTGTGCAGCATTTTGAGGAAGCCTGGCTCCAAGACCACCAAAATCCCCATCCTGGTCACGTCCGTGCTTTCCCGCTTCGATACCATCCTTTCCGACAGGGAGATGGCGCACGTATCCTTCTTCAGCAAGCCGTTCGAATCCAGCGACCTGATTGCTGAAGTGGAAAGGATATTGGATGGGCGTTAAGCGCAGCGCCCGGCCTCCGCGGGTCCTGGTGGTGGACGACGACAAGGAACTGCGGGACTTGGTGATTGCCTCGCTTGAAGTGGTGGAACCGGCCCCCAGTTTTGAGATTGAAGAAACCGGGCACGATGTGGAAAAGAAAGTCCGGAATTTCAAGCCGGACTTGATCGTGCTGGATTTGAAACTGCCCGGAGTGCACGGCATGAAGCTCTGCGAGAAAATCAAAAAAAGCAAGGCAGGCAAAAAGATCAAAATTCTTATGCTGACAGCTTACCTCACCCCCGGAGCCCGCGACACCGTGATGGATTGCGGCGCGGACTACTGCATGGAAAAACCCTTCGGCGTGCTGGAGCTGGCGGGCACGGTCAAGAAGCTTCTGGGACTGGACTGATGCGCATTCTTGTTGCGGATGACGAAATCCACATCCGCACCCTGCTCAAAATCACTCTGGAAATGGTGGGTTACGAGGTGGATGTGGCGGCCGATGGGCAGGAAGCACTGGAGCGCATCGCCGTGCAAGTCCCGGACCTCATCCTGCTGGACATCAAGATGCCCAAACTGAACGGCTGGCAGGTTTGCGAGAAGATCAAGAACGACGATAAAACCCGGAGCGTGCCCATCATCATGGTCACGGCCTTCGGCCAAAAAGAGGCCCGCCAGCGAAGCTTTGACCTGGGCGCCGACGAATTTATTTCCAAACCGTTTGAAACCCCCGCGTTGCTCGATGCGGTGAAAAAACTTCTCGAGCGTCCCCGCCCCGCATCTGCCTGAAATCCCCCGCTCCGTGACAAGCGTTTTTTTCCACACCTTCGGGTGCAAGGTCAACCAGTATGAAACCGAAGCCGCCCGCGCCCGCCTGGAAAAGCTGGGCTGCGTGGCTTCCCGGGATTTTTCTTCCTCGGATGTCTGCGTGATTAATTCCTGCTCCGTCACCGAGGAAGCGGACAAAAAATGCCGCAAGTTTGTGCGCCGTATTTTGCGTGAAAACCCGCAAGGGCGCGTGCTGGTGACGGGCTGCTACGCCACGCGCGACCCCGAGGCGCTGCGGGCGCTTTCGCCCCGCGTGGAAGTCTATTCCAATCAGGAAAAAGACATCATCCCCCAGATTGTCTCCGGATGCTCCCTGTCCGCGGACGAGAGCCCCGTGCTCACTCTTTTCGGCGGCCGCTCGCGCGCGTTCGTCAAGGTGCAGGACGGCTGCGACGCCAAATGCACCTACTGCATCATCCCCTCTTTAAGGCCGGAAATGACATCCCGTTCCATCGATGATATCACGCGCCAGGCCTCCGGCCTGCTGGAGGCCGGGTTTAAAGAAATCGTCCTCACCGGCATCCGCCTGGGCAGTTACGGGCTGGCCTCCAGCGGCGGCCGCGTGGGCAAAGTCCGGGGCAATCTGGCAGACCTTCTCAAACATCTCGTAAAGATCCCCGGCGATTTCCGCATCCGGCTCTCGTCGCTTGAAATCACCGAAGTGACCGAAGAAATTCTGGAACTGGCCCGCGGAACCGACAAAATTTGCCGCCATTTTCACCTGCCGATTCAGTCGGGTAACGATTCCGTCCTCCGCCGCATGGGCCGGTGGTACGACACCGCCTTTTTCCGCGGCCAAATCGGGATGATTTTAAAGCGTTTGCCGGACGCGGGCCTCACTACGGACGTGATCGTGGGATTCCCCGGCGAAACAGATGAAAATTTTGAAGACACCCGCCAATTTCTGGAAAAATACTTCAACGGCCTGCATGTGTTCCCCTTTTCGGCCCGCAAGGGCACTCCGGCGGTGAAGCTTTCCGGCCATTGTCCGCCCGCCGTCATCCGCGAGAGGGTAAATATCTTGCTGAATTTGGACTCTGTCCTGCGCGAGCGCTTCAGGGCCAAGTTTGCCGGCACCTCCCGCAAAGTTCTGTCCGAAGTTGACGGCGGCTTCACGGACAACGGCATCCGCATCCCCCTTCCCCTTTCCTCCCCTTCCGGGTCCTTCGGATGGGTTGCCATCTGACGTCTGAAATGTTAAAATACCTTGATGCCCGAAGCCTGCCTCTTTTGCCGGATTGTCCGCAAGAAAATCCCGGCCAAAGTCGCGCTTGAATCGAGCCAGGCCCTCGCTTTTTACGACATCAATCCGCAAGCGCCTGTTCATATTTTAGTTGTCCCTAAAACCCACATAGAAAACGCCATGGCCGTGGGGCCGGAGCATGCCGGCGCTTTGTATGAAGTTTTAATGCTTGCCCAGGAAGCGGCAAAGAAGGAAGGCATCAGCAAATCCGGTTTTCGCCTGGTTTTCAACAACGGCCCGGACGCGGGCCAGGCGGTGGCGCACCTCCATCTGCATGTTCTGGGGAAGCGCAAGCTCGGCTGGCCGCCCGGCTGACAATTTTTACATCAAAAAAAAGAGGATGGTGATCAGTTCAACACATGATTGGCATTAAGCTTCGTGACAATGAGTCCATTGAGGAAGCGCTCCGGCGTTTCAAGCGCGAGTGCGACCGCAACGGAATCATCCAGGAAATCAAGCGGCGGGAGCATTACGAGTCTCCCAGCGCCCGCCGCAAGCGCAAAGCCCAGGAAGCCCGCCGCAAAGTGAAGCGGCGCTTCTCTCGCTACCGGTAAATCCCCGCATAAGGAGTTCCATGTTGTGATCACCGAAGGAACCGTCTCCCGGGTTCGCGATGCCAGCGATATCGTGGAGATTATCGGAGAACATGTTCCCCTGAAACGGGCGGGCAAGGATTTCAAAGGCCTCTGCCCGTTCCATCAGGAGAAGACCCCATCGTTTATGGTGAGCCCGTCAAAAGGCATTTTCCATTGCTTCGGCTGCGGCGTGGGCGGCGATGTTTTTAAGTTCATCATGGAATCGGAGCGCCTGAGTTATCCGGAGGCGATTGAAAGGCTGGCGGAGCGCAAGGGCATTGCCGTGGAGCGCGACAACGCTGCTCCCGCTCCCGACAACCGCATCTACGAGAGAAAAAAACTTCTGTGCCAGGTGCTGGATCGTTCCGCGCAGTTTTATCACAAAAACCTGCTGGAATCCCGCGATGCGGAAGCCGCGCGCAAGTATTTGTCGGAACACAGGGGTCTACGCCCGGAAACCATTGAAAAATTCAAGATCGGCTGGGCGCCGGCCGGCCCTGACGCTCTGGTCAAAACCGCGCTCAAAGCTGGATTTACGGAAAGCGACCTTCTGGAAGCGGGCGTGGCGGTGCGCTCCAGCAGGGACGGAAAAGTTCTGGATGTTTTCCGCAGCCGGGTGGTTTTCCCCATCCTGGACATCAAGGGGCAGGTGATTGGTTTTGGCGGAAGGATTTTGGAAGGGGCCGTGCGCCCCGGGGCAACGCCCCCGCCCAAATACTTGAACAGCGCCGATTCCGCGCTGTTTCAGAAAGGCAAGAATCTCTACGGATTTTTTCAGGGAGCCAAGGCCGTGCGCCAGGCGGATGAAGCGCTTCTGCTGGAAGGATACATGGACGTGATCGCCGTGCACCAGGCCGGCATTGAAAACGCCGTGGCGCCGCTGGGCACTTCGCTCACCTCCGAGCAATGCCAGCTCTTGAAGCGCCACGCAACGAACGTGACGGTCCTTTTTGACATGGACAAGGCGGGCGAAGCCGCGGGCATCCGGGGCGCGGAGCTGCTGCTTGAGCACGGGTTTTTTCCCATGATGGCGCGGCTCGAAGGCGCCAAGGACGCGGACGAATTCCTCCGCAATCATTCTCAGGAGGATTTCAATAAAGTTCTGAAGGCAAAAATAACTTTGACCGATTTTTATGTTGACGCTCTTTTGAAAGAAAAAAACTCCCTGCCCCCGCAGGCCCGGCGGGTTTCTGCCGCCAAGGCGGCCCTGCCCCTGGCGCTCAAGGCGCAGGACGACATCATGAGAAGCGAGATTCTCAAAGGCATCGCCTCCAAAACGGGGGTGTCGCTCGAATCTTTGACCGCGGAATGGCGCAAGCTCACCCGTCTCAAAAGCGGAGCTAAAGCGCAGGAATCCACTCCGCTCACGGCCAGGGCCATGCTGGGCACTGAAGAAGAACTGCTTTGCCTCGCCATCGCGCATCCGCAGCTTCGCGAGCCGCTCATTGCTCTGGCCCGGGAACTTGAGCTTTTCGGTTCCACACCTTTCAAAGAGGGGTTGAACGCGCTTCAGATGAGCGCCAAAGACGCGGACATTCACCATGTCCTGGCCTTGCTGGAAGCCTCCAGCGCCTCAGCCGCCAGGACTGTGCGGGAATTTCTGATGGCGTTTGAAAAATCGAAGATTGATGAGCCGGAAAGAATTTTTGAATCCATTTCTGAACGACTTCAAATTAAAAACAGGGAAAACAGGCTCAAAGAGCTTGCTCGCCAAGGCCCTCAGGCGCTTGAAGAATTCCGCCGGCTGGCCCCTGTTGTCAAAGGAAGGAAAGAATGAGCGTCCAACCCAACAACAGCGACATCCTTAAAGATCTGATCGAGCAGGGGCGCGAAAGCGGTTACCTGACTTACGAGGAAATCCACCGCCAGCTGCCCGATTCCAACATCAACAACGAAGAGCTGGACCGGCTTTATACCACGCTCCAGGAAATGGGCATTCCCGTCATCCGCAAGCAGGACGAAACCGCCGTCCTCGAGCGCCAGAGGGTGGGCGTGAGCCCGCTTATGGACACTCTGGTGCCCGAAGAAATTGAAGTCCCGGAAGCGCCCGTGGAGATGGAAGTGGACACGCAGAACTCCATCCGGATGTATCTGACGGAGATGGGCAAGGTGCCCCTGCTTCAGCGCGACCAGGAAATCAACCTGGCCAAAAACATCAAGGACAATGAAAAAACGCTCAAATGGCTGGTGCTGGAATCCCCCATTGCCATGCGCGAAATCCGCAACTGGGACACGCTCATCACCCAGGACGAAATGACTCCCAAGGAGCTCATGCCCCGCGGCCGCAAGACCAACCAGGAACTTTCCCACATGAAAAAGAAGATGCGCGAGGTGGTGAAGTTCATCACCCAGGGCGAAAAACGCATGTTGACCGCCCAGGCCAAGGCCAAGGACCGTTCCAAGTCCGACAAGAAACGGGACCATTGGCGCGGGGAAGCCGAAGCCGCCAAAAATTCCATCATCGAGAGGATCGTGAGCCTGAATTTGAACAACGAGAAGATCAAGCGGCTCACCAACAAGATCAAGACTCTGGCCCAGCGGGTGCTGGAAACAGAGGAAGAAATCCAGCGTTATGAGAAACGCTTCAAGATGACCCAGCCGGAGCTCTTCCGCGTGTATGAACAGGCCAAACGCGGCAAAATTTCAGCGAGCGTTTTCAAGAAAGCCACGGGATACACGCTCACGGGCATTGAATCCTCCATGATCAACCTGGAAAACATCGTGGACAAGCACCGCCGCATGGTATCGTCCCTGCCGGAAGGCAAATCGAGCCTGCTGGACCGCTATAAAAAAATCAAGGACCTTGAAGAAACGATTCTTAAAAACAAGGTGGAGCTCATCAAGGCCAATCTGCGTCTGGTGGTGTCCATCGCCAAAAAACACGTGGGCGGCTCGTCGCTCGAGCTCACGGACCTGATTCAGGAAGGGGGCCTCGGGCTGATCAAGGCCGTGGAAAAATTCGAATGGAAGCGGGGATTCAAGTTCTCCACTTACGCCACCTGGTGGATCCGCCAGTCCATCAACCGCGCCATTGCGGATCAGTCCCGCACCATCCGCATTCCGGTGCACATGAAAGAAATCATCTCCAAAATGGGCAAGATCGCGCGCAAGAGCCGCCAGGATTTCGGCCGCGAACCGCATGTTGAGGAATATTCCAAAACGCTCCGGCTTTCCACGGACAAGGTGCGCTCCATCCTGAAAATCATGCAGGATCCCATCTCTCTCACCACGCCCATCGGCGAGGACGAGGATTCTTATCTTGAGGATTTCATTGAAGACAAGCAGGGGCCTTCGCCGTCACGCTCGGCCGTGGAGTTTTTGAAGCGGCAGGAAATTGAAGGCGTTCTGGCCACGCTGTCCACCCGGGAAGCCGAGATCATCCGCATGCGCTTTGGCATCAGCACGGGATACCCGCGCACCCTGGAAGATGTGGGCAAGATCTTCAACGTCACGCGCGAGCGCGTGCGGCAGATTGAAGCCAAAGCCATCCGCAAGATGCGGCACCCGTCCAGAAGTAAGAGGTTAAGGGAGTATTTGGAGTAGTTTTTTAGGATTTCTGCGGTAGATTCTGTTGATGCCCTCGTACGTGGCCCATATCTGGCCGTCGTGCAGTGTGAACGCTGAAACGGATTTTCCCGGCACCGGAGATTCTTTAAACGCATAAGCCCCTTCCGGTTTGAACCGTTCCGTCAGGGTGTTCTTGTAAATCTTCGTTCCCACCGCTCCCGCCGTCCAAAAAGTAACCCCATCATGAAAAAGCCCCACCGGAAACTGCGCGGGCGAATCGTATTCCGCGAGCACCGTGAGCGCCGCGTCCAGAGCATGCTGATAAATTTTGCGGGTTTTGCCGTCGCAGGACCAGAGATATTTGCCGTCATAAAAAAGCCCGGAAGGCTCCGGCCCCGGGCTGGGAAAAGTTTCAATGATGGTGAGCCGGTCCCCCCGCGCATGCTTGTGGATCTGTTTTTTCCAGGAATCGCAGGTAAAAATAAAATCGGGCCCCGCGGCAATGCCCGTCAAGTGCGCCCCGGGCAGGATCACTGAGCCCGCCAAGGCGAGGTTTTTCCCGTCCCACGCGTAACGCTCGATCTGCTCCGTGAACCAGTCCGTCACCCAGAGCGTGGTCCCGCTGAAGGCCAGCCCCGAGACTTTCGAATGGCCGATGAGGAATTCCTTGTCTGAAGCGCCGGCGCCCTTCCAGAAATAAATCCCGCCCAGAAAGAAAAGAAAGAACAGGGTTATCCCTGCCGACCAGGGCACCAAATTGCCGAGCCATAATTGATTTTTGTGCGGCGCCTTCGGCAGAATATCTTTTGCCTTGCCGGGCGCAATTTTTTCCGCCAGCCGCTTGCCGAAAAGCCCTTCGGTTTTCAAAGTTCCCACCTGGAGCGCTTTGTTCACGGACTCCACCAGCTGGCTGTTGTCAAACGGCTTTGAAATGTAGTGGGCCGCGCCCAGCTTGATGGCCTGCACGGCTTCTTCAATGCCGCCGTAGCCGGTCACCATGATGACGGGCAGTTCCGGCCGGGCCTGCTTGATTTTTTCCAGGATTTGAATGCCGTCCATTCCGGGAAGCCTGAAATCGAGCAGCACAAGCCCCACGGCGGCGTCCTTCACCTTGACCAGGGCTTCCTCGCCCGAATTAACGGACACCACGGAATGGCCTTCGGACAAAAGCACGTGCGTGATGGCCCAAATCATGTCGGGCTCATCGTCCACAACAAGGATCTTAGCCATTGGGGAGAGTGAGGGTGACAGAGGTGCCCCGGCCCTGTTCGCTTTGCACGGTGATGTCGCCGCGGTGGGCTTGCAGGATGCGTTTGGCCACGGGCAGGCCGATGCCGATGGAGTTGGGCTTTGTGGAATAGAAAGCTGAAAAAATTTCCGGCATGTCGCGGGGATGAATGCCCGGACCGTTGTCCCGGATGACGACTTGGGCGGCGCCATCCTGTCTGCGGGTTTCCACAGTCACCGTTCCCCGTTCGGGAACGGCCTCGATGGCGTTCAAGAGCACATTCATGAAGGCCAGAAAAAGCTGGTTTCTGTCCGCGCGCTCGAGCGCCACACTCTCCAGCTTGCTGGAAATGACCGCTTTCTTTAAGCTGCATTGGTCCTTGAGCATGGAGCAGGCTTCGGAAAGAATGGGGGCCACGTCCGTTTTTTGGAGGTTGAGCGTGAGCGGCTTGGAAAACTCCACAAACTCATCCAGGCGGTCTTCAAGGTATTTGACGCCGTTTAAAATGGATTCCATGGATCGGCGGGCGGCGGGGCTCAGGCGCTCGGTTTCCAGGATCACGCCCGCATTGGCCTTGATGATGGCCGCGGGGTTGCGGATCTGGTGCGCCATTCCGAAGACGAGTTTTTCAAAATCTTTATCGTTCATCAGGGTCAGATTACCGTCGAGTGAATGATACCCCAAAAGGCGGGCAAATGCAAGGGTAAAGAGAATCGGGACCCCATCCGGTTTGCGAATGAGGTCCCGATCCGTGTGAGTGGTGAATGCTTCTTAGGGGTTATTTGCCTTTGTAGGTTTCCACCTGCACAGAGCCGGAAGAGAATCCAGGCGATGTGGCCGTCACGTTGACCATCCCTTGATGATGCGTTGAACTCAAGGTTGCCGATCCGGTCGCTGAGGAGCCGGCGGGCACGTTGATGTAGATGACGGAGGGGCTTACGGCGCCCGGCCCGCTTGCCGCCAGATAGACGGGGTACGTCATCGTGGCCGTATTCGTTGAGGGTGAGACCGTAGCCGTGATGGTCAAAGCAGACGTGCTTTGTCCATCCGCTCGAATTCTTGTTGGGTTGGCGGATATGCTCAGGCTGTCAGCATGAGCGGCCGCTGTAAGCATAAGAACAGAGTACAGGGCCAGGATGAACTTTTTTGATGGTGTCATTTGTGCCTCCTTTAGTGGCATTGATACTACCATGCAATTATAGGCGTTAAGAACTTTCAGGGTTACTGTCGTTTTGTAACAATAATGTGAAAACTCAGGAATTCATCTGATGGGTCATGACCCTATAACCGAGCCCTGCAATAGTTTGAATCACTTTTGAGCCTCTGGGTCCAAGCTTTTGACGGATTCGGGTAATGTGCGAATCAATGTTGCGCGGCAGTATGGGTTCAAGCCCCCAGATTTTATTGATGATTTCCTTTTTAGAGATCAGTTTACCTTTTGATTCGAGCAGAATGCTCAAGATCTCATATTCTTTTGGCCTCAGCTGAACCTCTTTGCCGCCCAGCAGGATTTGTCTTGTCTTTCGGCTCAAGACCACAGGACCGGCCATGATATCTTCATAGGATTCAGGTTTCGACCTTCTTAGCACGGCCTCGATCCTGGCAAGCAGTTCCTGGTTGTTGAAGGGCTTGGTGATATAGTCGTCCGCGCCATTTTGAAATGCTGAGACTTTCTGGTTGATCTCATTGAAAGCCGTTAACATGATGATGGGGATCTTTGAGGTTGGTTTATGTGACCTTAGGAATTTACAGACTTCCAGCCCGCTGATATCCGGCAGGTTCCAATCTAAAATCACGATGTCGGGGGTTGTTTCACAGACGAGTCTTATTCCGGTTTTGCCTTCATCCGTCGTTTCCACGGTATACCCGGATGCCGTCATCAATGACTTCAACGCTTTTAAAAAATCAACATGATCGTCAATTACGACGACATTAATTTTCATGGGGTTCTTCGGTGAGATCAATATGTGAGGTTTTCAATTATCTTTCAGGCATGAGCAGCACCTGGCCGGTGGTCAGCGAGCCGCCGCGTTCCACGCGGTCGGCATTGAGCTCATAGATCTCCACCCATTTGGCGGGGTCGCCGTAGAGCTTTTCGGCGATGGATTGGAGCGTCTCGCCTTCGAGGACCTTGTAGGTGCGCGGCACGGCAGGAAGATTTTTAGGTTCAGCAACCGGGGCAGACTTGGCCTGATTGGAGAGCTGCTGGATTCTCTGCTCCAGGTCGCGCACTTTCTGGCGCATCTTTTCAGTTTCCACATTGGACTGGAACACCCGGTTTTTGAGCTGCTCCATTTCGTTTGTTTCCTGATCGTGGATACGCTCTTCCAGCTTCTTGATCTGGTCCCGCACCCAGTTGGATTCCAGCTTGCCGCTGCGGGTCTGGTCTTTCAAGCCTTCCAGCTCCCGCTCCATCGAAGCAATCTGCGCGCTCTTTTCTTCAAGCAAGCGTTCCATCATTTCCGAATCCTCTTCAAAGTCCCAGCGAGCCCGGTCCGGGACGCGGCCAAAGCGAACGGACATGGAAAACCTGTGCGTGCCCGCGGTGGATTCGATGCCGCCCAGCGGGAACAAGAACGCGTAATCCAGCCCCAGGTTGCCGCCGCGGTAGCCCAGGCCCATGGTGATCTCGCGGCGGTTGCGCGCCCCGCCGCCGATGCCGGTGCGGAGCGCGAACATCTTGAGAAGGATCTTTTCCAGTCCGATGGCCACATTCGTGTCCTTGTCTTTTTTGGAGATCTCGGCGTCGAACAACAGAGTTTTCTGATGGTAGGCGAATCCGCCGCGGATTTCCGCGGGCACTTTATCCGATGCGGCGAGGCCCACATTGGGCTGGTTCAGATCTTTGACGGTAAAGCCGAAGGAATAATTGACATTGGGGCGGTACATGACTCCGAAATCAAAGGATAAATTTGTGGTGTTGTAGCCGTTGCTGATGAACAGCGGGTCCATTTGAGTGTAGGCGTCCTTGCCGAAATTTCTTTTGAGAACCTTGCCGGATGCGCCCACAAAAAATCCGTCGGCCAAGACCTCTTTACCGTAAGAGAAATTGATGGAGTCTTCCCTGTAGGCGCCTTCCAAACTCAATGAAATCCAGCCCAGGCCCAGGGTGCCGTATTGCCCCGCTTTGACGGGCTGTACCACGCCCACAAACCCGCTGCCCAGATTGGAGTTGTCTTTTAAGCCCGAGTAGAGCTTGCCGTAGCCGCCGGTGAATTCCCCCCGGCGCACTTGCGCCAGGCCCGCGGGATTGTAATGAATGGCGTGGGCGTCATCGCTCACGGCCGTGAAAGCGTTCGCCATGCCGATGGGGCGCGCGCCCGCACCGATCTGCTCAAAAGCGGCCCTTGCGGGGGTGACGATGCCCGCGAGAAAATGAACAGCCAGAATCGACCCCCGAATTTTGTTCATCTTGCCACCACAATCGTCCCGTTAGTGAGAGAGTTTCCGGCTTGCACTTGGTAAATATATACCCCTGACCGCACGATGGAACCGCTTCTGTCGCGTCCGTCCCAAACCAGCCGCGTGGGGTTGCTGCCCGTGCCCGTGATGTCCGTGAAATCCGCCACTTCGGAACCGTTCAAATCGTAAATCTTGGCCTGGGTGACAATGTCTGCCGCAGGGTTGTCAAACAAAAGCACAAAAACAGCGTTGCCCCCGGCATTGCTGTCTGGCGTAATAATCCTTCGGGGAGTTTCTCTTAAAGAAAAGGTTTCTGCCGGGCGGACTTTTTTGAGAGATTTGGGAAGGTCCGGAGCATACAAGGATATGCCGGAAAACATCTGAAAAATAAGGCCAAGAAGCAGGGTTGCCTTTTTCATTTTGGTCTCCGTAAAGATATACTGCAATAACAATGCCAAAGAACGCATTCTATTAAATCAATATAACGGCTTTAAATCAAGAGAATGTTGATTATTATGCTCTATTTTGACTTAAGGGGGCGGGGGTGAGGAAGGAGTGCTACAGATGTAGAAAAATGTCTACAATCGGGTCAATTTTATCTTGCAACCACCATGGTGCCGTTCAGAGTTTTGCCTTCAGATTTGATCTGATAAACATACACTCCGCTGCGCACATAATTACCTATTCTATCCTTGCCGTTCCACTTGAGGGAGATGACTCCGTGCGCCCCGGCCACGATGCCTTGCTCAAAGTCCGCCACTTCGGCTCCGGTCAGGTCAAAAACCCTGGCCTGCGAAATGACGCTGTCGTTGGGATTTTCAAGGAAGATGATGATTTCGTCATTCACTCCGTCGCCGTTGGGCGTGAATATTTTGCGCGGGGTAATTTGGGCGATGGAGAATTCCCCAGCGCGGAGCACCTGGCGGACCTGGTATTTCCCGAGCGGGCTGGCTGTTTTGATGGAGACAACTCCGGTTTGATCGTCAATCTTACCGCCGAATTTGACGAACTCCACGCGGTTGTGCCAGAAGATGCCCACATCTCTCAATGTGGATCCGGCGTATCGGAACGCGGTGCCGGGCTTGAAGTAAGGCGCGCGGAGGCCCTTGGCAAAACGGAACTGGAGAGCCACCGTGGGACGGGCGAATTTGATGTCTTTGATTTCTGACCCGCTGGCCGCGCCGAAAGATTTGATCTCGTAGGAATTCAACACGGTGCCCTGTTCTTCCACGGATTTTCTGTCCACAACGATGCGAATGTCTTCCCCCTGCTCGCTGGCCGTAGCGCGGATGGCAAGAGCGTCGTTGCCCGTGAACATCACGCGCGCGGTTTCGTCCGCAGAAACGGCGTAAGTGGTGGGCACGGAGGTGGCTTCAACGCGCATGGAATCGTCCGACTCATTGTCGGAGGTGTCCATGGCGCGCACCAGGTACCAGACCGTGGGCGGCACAAGCTCCGGCGCCTGCCAGGCGGTCAGGAGCGGGTTGACGGTATCGCGATAGAAGAACGGTCCCTCAAGCGCGCTGGATTTGTAAATCCGGTACGAGGCCAGCTCCACTCTTGTGGAAAGTGTGACATCCATCGTTACGGGTGTCCAGACGATGCTGAACACGCCGGTCGAACTCAAGGTTCCGAAGACGCCTGTGGGCTCCTGCGGCCTTGAGCTGAACGGTTTTCGAGGAGTTGCCGATACAATTCCGATGATGGCGCTCTCGACAGCGCTTCCGTCCACCGTGGTGATGCCGTAGAAGTATGTGACGCCGTTGGTGAGACCTGTATCCACATAGGTGCTCGTCGTCAATGCTGTGGCATTGATTCGCGCGAAAGGCCCGGCACCTGAAAGCGAGCGGTAGAGGAAGTATCCCGCAACGGTGGGATCAGTCGAATCGTCCCAATCCAAAGTCACCTGCATGTCGCCCGCCGTTGCGGTCAGATTCAACACGACCGGCGGGGCTGGGGATGCGGGTGGGTACGCGCTCACCACGGCGGACGGCGGGCTTTCCAGGACATCGCCCAGG
>Ga0155662_1030_pt2 | contig 13812 bp, 18 predicted proteins | sample RifCSPlowO2_01_FD_107319 | JGI IMG/M metagenome (GOLD analysis project Ga0155662, IMG submission 107319) | Elusimicrobia bacterium RIFCSPLOWO2_01_FULL_54_10
GGTTGATGCCGTTGACAAGCGTCAAGGCCGCCAGAAGCGGCAGTAAAACGCCTAAGTCAGCGAACGCTCCGGTGAGATTGCCCCAATGCTTTGCTTTCATGGCCCTCCCCTGAAATCATGCGGAAGATGTGATCGAACGCTGGAATCAAAAGATTTAAATTTTCGGAAACAGCTGCCGGTTTTCCCGGCAGATTGACGATCAAAGTCTTGCTTTTGAGGCCGGCCACAGCCCGGGAAAGAAATGAAGAGGTTGGATGTTTGGCGAAAGACTGCGCGCGGAGCATTTCGGCTATTCCGGGGATTTTGCGGTCAATCACGCGTTCAGTGGCTTCGGGCGCCACGTCCCGATGGGACAGGCCTGTGCCGCCCAGAGTCAAAATTAAATCGGGCGCCAGATTCTCGCAAAAATTCAGAAGTCTCTCGGCAATGAGGTCTAGCTCGTCCGGAATAATTTCGCAGTGCGCCAGCTCAAAACCAATTTTTTTCAGAGCCTCTCGCGCAACGGGCCCGCTCAAATCCTGATAAATTCCACGACTGGCGCGGTCGCTTAAAGTGAGGATCACCGCCCGCTTGCCTGAAAGCCCGTCCAGATGATGCCCGCTTTTGCCTCCGGTTTTTGCTTCCAACCTGACTTCATCAATCACCATGGACGGATCCATGGACTTGCACATGTCATAGAGCGTCAGGGCGGCCACCGTGCAGGCCACAAGAGCTTCCATTTCCGGCCCCGTGGCGGCGATGGCCTCAACCCGAGAAACAATTTTTACTCCGGCCTCCAGAACAGAAATGTCCACGCTGATGTCACCGGCACTCAGGGAATGGCAAAGCGGAATCAAATGAGGGGTTAGTTTTGCCGCCTGAATTCCCGCCACCTGAGCCACGGTCAGGGCGTCCCCTTTGGGCAGGCGCTTACTTTTCAAAGCCTCCAAAGTAGTGGCGGAGGCGCGCAAAAAACAGGAGGCCTTTGCGCTTCTCAAAGTCTCGGGCTTGGCTGTGACCCCGACCATCTTGGGCCGGCCGTTGGCATCAATATGAGAAAACAAGTTTTTCCGCCTCCCGCGAAATAAATTCCTTTTTCCAGATGGGGGAGATTTCTTTGACGCGGTCAATCGCGTAGCCGCAGGCCGCCAATGCTTCGGCCCGGTGCGGCGCGGAAGCGGCAACCAAGACGGCAATTTCACCGATTGAAAGCATCCCAACGCGGTGGATAATGGACAGGTCCGATATTTTCCAAAGAACCTTCGCTTCAAGATTGATCTTTTTAAAACTTTTCAACGCCATCGGCTCATAGGCTTCGTAACGGATTTTTCTCACCGGTTTTCCCTGGGAATGATTGCGCACAGTCCCCATAAAAGTCGCCGTTGCCCCATTCTCCGGGCTGGAAATTTGGGAGAGAACCCAAGGCACGTCAATGGGCGAATCGATAATCAAAAACATGTTAACCTCCGCTCACAGGCGGAATCCAGGCAATTTCCTCATCGCCTTTCAGGCGGTAATCCAACGCCTTCAATTCAAGGTTAACAGCCCATCGCCCGGGAACTTGCTCAAATTCTGGATATTCCCTGCCGATGAGGCGATTCAGTTCCAGAAGCGTGCAGTTTTCGGGCACATAAAACTCCATCTCATCCTTTTGAAACATCTCCCGAAACGAGGCAAAAAGTTTAATGGTGACGTTCATCCCACCACCCGCCCTCATCCTCCCACTTGAGACATCCGCAGATTCCCGCTGACATAATGATCCGGCCGGATAAAATGCTCGTCCGGCTTGATCGTGAGAGCGTCGCGGATGATTTGCTTTAATTCCGTGTCATCGGCGCCGCCCTGCAAAGCGGCCCGCAAATCGGCGGAGTCCGGCCCGTGCAGGCAGGTTTTCAACGCTCCGCGCGCCGTCAACCGAATCCGGTTGCAGGAGCCGCAGAAATGATTGGAGACGGGGCTGATAAATCCGATCTTGCCCAGCCCCTCTTCGATGGGGAAAACTTTTGCGACTCCGGAACAGGGTTCCTCGGCTCCCAAAGTCACAACCCTTTCGATCCTCATCTTGATCTCATCCGCGGAAACGAAGGAGTCCGGGTCCGCTCCCGCAGTCCCCTCAAAGTTGTTGGCGGTGGGCATCAGCTCCAAAAAACGGACTTCGACGGGAGCCCTTTTGGCAAAAAGCGCGAACTCCTCCACTTCGTCTAGGTTCCATTCCCGCATCACGACCATGTTGATTTTAACGGGCTCGAGGCCCGCATCCACGGTGTCCCAAATCCCTCTCAAGACTCGGTCAAGGGCGGCCATGCCCGTGATTTTATGAAACCGCTCTGCCTGGAAAGTGTCCAGGCTGATGTTGACCCGTTTTAAGCCCGCCGCGACTAAAGATTGAACCCGGTGGCTGAGCAGAACGCCGTTGGTCGTCAGAGAGACGTCCTCAATGCCCAAACGAATAATTTCCGAGAGGATTTCTTCCAATTCAGGTCGGAGGAGCGGCTCCCCTCCCGTGAGCCTGATTTTTGTCATTCCCATATCCCTAAAAACTTTCAACAAACGCTTCAGCTCCTCCAAATCCAGAAGGCTGTCTTTGGGAAAAAACCGAATGCCGGTGTTCGGCATGCAGTAACGGCAGCGCAAGTTACAGCGGTCCGTCAAAGAGACCCGCAAATAAGAAACGCGCCGCCGCAGCCCGTCTTCGGTCATTAGAGCCCTGTTTTTCCGGTCCGAATGGTGGAAACCTGCTCCACCGTCGAAATAAAAATTTTCCCGTCTCCGAAATTTCCGGTTTTGGCCGCTTGAGCGATGGCTCCGGAAGCTTTTTCCACCATGGGATCTTCCACCACCACCATGATCATGGTTTTGGCCAATTCGTCATAGACGGCGGTTCCGACCTGAATGCCCTTTTGCTTTCCCCTGCCGAAGACATCCATCTTCGTCACGGAAGGGAACCCCGCGCTTTCCAGCCCCTTGACCACATCTTCTTCCTTTTCCGGCCGTATAATCGCTCGAATCATTTTCATATGTTCCTCCTTTAATCTAAACAGCTTTCAGCGGGAATCATCACAACTCTTTGTTCCGCTTCCACGTCCCGGCGCACTTTTTTAAGCAAAGTCATGTTGCGCAGGATGGGTTCCAAAACATCCGGCAAAATGTCGCAGGGCACCAGCTCCATGATCTTTTCCGCGGGCCTGGCGTCCTTGCCGGTCTTGCCGCCCACAAAAACATGCACCGCGTCCACAATCTTACCGTCGATGTTCGCTTTGATCCCTTGAAACCCGATGTCCGCCGTGTGGTGATTGCCGCAGCCCGCGGCACAGCCCGACCAACGCATGCGGACATTCCCGGTCTTTTCTTTTCCCAGCCGCTTTTCCAAATTCTCCGTGACTTTCACCGCAATTCCCTTGGTTTCGATCAACGCCAGACTGCAATAATCGATGCCCACGCAGGAAACCAGGCCCCGGAACAGGGGAGTGGGATTGGGAGGAAGTTGAGTGAGGAGTGGCTCATCTAGCAAAGGCTTGAGGTTTTTCTGCGGAACGTTGACCAGAATCATGTTTTGCTGAGGCGTGATGCGGATTTCGGAGCTCCCGTAAACTTCAGACAAGCGCGCGATTTCGTGAAGTTGTTTGGCGCTCACGCGCCCCACGGAAATAGAGAGCCCCACGGCATTAAGTCCAGGCTGTTTTTGGGCGGTGACCCCCAAGTGGTCCGTCTCAACTTCTTTTCGCAAATCGGTTCCCGCGCGCTCAAGCTTGCCGCCAAAGCGCCGGGTCCAACGGGCCTCAAGTTCCGCCCTGAATTTTTCCATGCCCCACGCTTCCAGGAGAAATGCCAGGCGGGCTTTGGTTCTTTCCGCCCTGAAACCATGATCCCTGAAAATCAAAGGAATTTCGGAACAAAGACTTACGGCGTCTTCAGGAGGAACGAAAACGTCGAGAACGGTCGCGTTGTAAAAACCTCCGGAGCCCATCTTTCCGCCGACAAAAACATTAAAGCCGTTGATGACGGAGCCGTTGATTACCTTTGAGGCGGGCACGAGGCCTATGTCCTGCGATTCCGGATGCGTGCAATTTTCCAGGCAACCTGTCAGAGTTACATTCATCTTGCGCGGCAGGTTGGTATAGTCCTTGTTATTGAGAAAGACATTTGTAAAATCTACCGCGAGGGGATAAGCGTCAAGCGATTCGTTGGGGGTCAGTCCCGCCAAAGCGCAGGTGTTGACGCCGCGGATGTTGTCCAGGCCCGTTTGCAGACTGTTCAAATCCACATCTTCAAGCTCTTTTAGTATTTGGGGGACGGATTCGATCCGAATGGCGCGGAGCTCAATCTGCTGGCGCGTGGTGATGTCCAAAACCTCGTTGCCCAGGCGTTCGGAAATTTGGGCAAGAGCGTGAAATTGCTTTGCCGTCGCTCTCCCGCCCGTGATGCGGACCCTCATCATAAAGAAACCCGGAGTTTTTTTGCGCAGAAAAGTCCCGATCCACTTAAGGCGCTCGGCATTTTGAGGCGAAAGATTGGCATAGCCGTTGGCCGCCAGAGTTTCGATTTCCTGGAGAATGTCCAGGCCGTCTTTTTCCGCCTTGATTTTTTCTATTGGGTTCGTCCCCGGGGAAAACATCAGTACATCTCCATGACGGGAATGACAGGAAACATGAGAACCCTGACTTCTTCCATCGGCAACGCTTTTCCATCCGCATCAATCCAGTCCTCCACCCAATGCTTTTGTCTCATCTGAAAGACTGCAAAAGCAAATAATGTCAAAATCCCAAAGCTCAGGAACCCCAAGGCAAAACTGCCCGTGGCCTGTTTTGAGATGCCCATTGCATTTGGGATAAAGGCGCCGCCCAAAGCTCCGATTTCACCAATCAGACTTGAAGCCACGGCCGTTGCCAAAGGAAACCGCAAGGGCACCAACTGAAAAACTGAGCCATTGCCCGCGCCAAGACCGGCGAAAATGATCAAAAGGATCGCGGTGCAGCCATAAATCCCTGGAAGAAAGGCGCACGCAATAGACCCCGCTAAAACAATGAAAAATACCGGTCTCAAGGCCTTGATGCCTCCGACCGAATCGGCAAAATAACCGCCTAATATTCTGGCCACACTGCCCATCAGCACAACCAAAGTTGCAAATTGCCCCGCTTTGATTTTGCTCACCCCAAATTGGTCATGGAAAAATGTGGGCATGAAATTTGCCAGACCGATGAAACCTCCGAAAGTGACGACGTAAATGAGATTGAACGTCCAGGAATCCTTGTCGATCAAAACCCGGAGATAGTCATTCAAACTTTTCTTATCCTGAGTGGGAGGCTCTTTTGCAAAAATCAAAAGAATAAGGAGCGCGGCAAGCATGGGAATGACAGCCAAACCATAAACCGCGTTCCAGCCGTATCTCTGCGCCAGCGGCGGGCCAAACAGTGTCGCAAGGACCGTGCCGCTATTGCCGGCCCCGGAAATTCCCATGGCTAACCCTTTGTATTCAGGCGGATAAGACCCCGAACCCAGGGAAAGCGCAACCCCAAAACTTGCGCCCGCAATTCCCAGCAAAACACCCATCACCAAAACTTCATGATAGGTGCTTACAAACAACCAGCCATAGATCAAAGCAAGACTTGTCAAAGACATTTCCATGATCGCGGCGGATTTGCGTCCGATAATTTCCGCCAAGACTCCCAAAGGAAAACGCATCAGAGCTCCAGACATAATGGGAATCGAAACCATCAAACCTTTCTGCGCTGGCGTTAGATGGAATTGTTCGCTGATAAATGGGGCCATGGCTCCATTCAAAACCCAAACGGCGAAGCAAACGTCAAAATACAGAAAAGCACTGAGGAGCGTCGGCAAATGCCCGGCTTTGGCAAATTTGGCCAGTCTGCTTTTTACGTTATCAAAGTTCATGAAGCTTGAGGTGTTTCTCATTGCGATTCCTCGCTCGTCGGATGGCGTTCCTGATGAACCACTCTGCCTTCCAGAGGCCCGAGCCCGTATTTATTTTTCCAGGCCGGAGCCAATTTGCCGGTCTTGGATTGCGCCAATAAAATTTTTATCCCCAAAGGATCGTTTTGAAAAGAACGGATGCCGGAGAGCCACTTGACGCTCTTGTATCCCTGGAGAAACGGGACCGCCAGACGCACGGGCCCGCCGTGCTCGTGGCTTAAGGCGTCTCCATTCATGCCATAAATCACCAAAGACCTCTCGTCCATCGCCTCTTTCCGGGTCAAAGACTCGAAATAGTTTTTGTCCCGGGAATAGAAAGCGTAATAGCGGTTCTCTTTCCCGGCCATTCCCAGAAATTCCAAAACATTTTTCAGTTTCCAGCCTTCCCAGCGCACCACCTCCGCCCAGTTGAAAATCTGGCAAATGAGGGGCATGCGGGTCTTGAGTTTGGAAACTTTCTGCAAATCATCCCAGGAAAAATTGCGCGTCTTGCAATCCAGCCCGCAAACGGAAATTTTCACCTGTTCTTTGGAGATGGGCTTGGGCATTTCGTACAGGCTAATCAGTGGAACAGCCCTTTTCGCGCTGAAATCCAGCACGGAAAAATGCTCTTTGAATTTGGGATATCGGACGTCCGGGCGGTCCGGCACTAGACTAAAACCTCCGAGCCCTTCTCCCCGGTACGTACCCGCTCAACCATTTCCAGAGGGCAAACGAAAATTTTCCCGTCTCCGATTTCTCCGGTCCTGTTGCTTTCGGTCAGAAGGCCGATGACCTTTTCCACGTCTTCAACGGGAACAAACAAAGTGACCATTCTTTTGGGAAGAAAACAAATTCCCTCAATGACTTCTCTGGATTTGGACAAATACTGCAGGCCTTTTTGCCGCCCGCGTCCATAAACCCTGTGAACCGTGAACGCGTTGTAGCCTTCTTCCAAAAGCCTGGCTTTGGTCTTGGGCCACTGGTTGGGCCGGATGATGGCGATAATTTCTTTCATGATTCCCTCCGGTGTCTCAATTTGAATTCTGACACAAATAAAAAAGGCGTTCTTCATAATTCTCCTCCCGGAGATTCGAAGAACGCCTTCGTTCTGTGCCGCGCCTGAGTTCCGCTATGAACCTAGGCGCTTATTATAGCACAAGAAAACTATAATTATTTTGAAATATTATTATTATTTAGTATTATTATTTGTAATATGCTGATCGAGACCCTCAAAGTGTTCTGCGACGCGGTGGACTTGAAAAGCTTCTCCAAGGCGGCAGAAGCCAATTACGTCACCCAATCTTCCGTGAGCCAGCAGATCAAAAAGCTGGAGAAGGAGTGGAAGGCGGCGCTGATTGAGCGCGCCAACCGCGACATGGCCCTGACGCGGGAAGGCGAGATTGTGTACAAGGAAGCCAAGAGCGTGCTTAAGCATTATGAGGCCATCGGGCAAACCCTGGGAAAGACCCCCCAGACGGTCAACGGCACGGTGCGCCTGGCCGCGATCCTGGGCGTGGGCCTCCATGAACTCCCTCCCTATATCAAGCAATTCATTCATCAATATCCCCAGGTGGACGTGCGCCTGGACTACATGTACCACGACAAGGTCTATGAAAGCGTGCTCAAGAAAAGAGCGGATTTGGGAGTTGTGGCCTTCCCCACTCCCAGGATCGGCATCCGCATCCTGCCTTTCCGGAACGACCCGCTCGCCATCGTCTGCCACCCGCGGCATCCGTTGGCCCGGAAAAAATCAATCGAAATATCAAAAATCAACGGGTTAAACTTCGTCACCTTCCAAACCGGATATCCCACCGGAGACGCGGTGGAGGAATTCTTAAGGTCGCGCCGCGTAACGGTCAAGACGATCATGCGCTTTAACAACATCGAAATGATCAAGGGCGCGGTGGAGATTGACGCGGGCATCTCGATTCTTCCGGTGGTGTCCGTTCAAAACGAGCTTAAGCACCGGACGCTTAAGGCGGTTAAGATTGCGGGGAAACCTCTGATGCGCACCCTGGGCATCATTTTAAGGGGAGAAAGCGTCCTGCCCGAAGCGGCCTTAAAATTTGTGGAGATTCTGCGCCAGGGGAGGAACTGACTGTCCGGAATTGGTATACTTGACATGACCGAACTCACCCCCCATATCAAGGAGAAAGATCATGCGATTGAAACTGGGACTCATTCTGGCGTTCCTGCTGGCCGGCCAAACCTGCTGGGCCAAGGATTTTGAAGGCATCATCAAGTATAAAATTGCCGCCAAAAAAGACGACATGACTTTCACGTACTACATCAAGGGAATGAAAACCGTGATGGAATGGGAGTCCTCCGGCAAGCGCAAATCCGACCCCCGGATGAAAACCATCGCCGATTTCAAGGCCAAGAAGGCCTACACGCTCATGCACGAGCAAAAGCAATACATGGTCATCGACATGGACCGCAAGGACATTCAGGAAAAAGTGGACAAGGCTCAGGACGAGCGCGATTTCGTCAAAACAGGCCGCAAGGAAAAAATCCTGGGCTACGCCTGCGAAGAATATATTTCAAAATACAAAGACGGCGAAACGGAAATGTGGCTGACGGATTCTCTGGGAAAAATGTCCGGCTTTTACTGGTCGGACAAGGAAAAAGGCCGGTCCGCCTGGCAGAAGCACCTGGCGGATAAAGGGTTCATGCCTCTGCGCATCGTGGACCGCAAGACCGGAGGCAAGGAAACTCTCCGCATGGAAGCCATTCATGCCGAGGCCAAAAGTTTGTCCGCGTCCCTCTTTGAAATTCCAGGCGACTACAAAATCATGGAAATGCCAAAAATTCCAAACATGAAAGAGCTTATGAAAGGATTCGGCCAAAAATCCGACAAAGAATGATTCCGCGGGGCGGAAGAGGCACGCAGAGCCCGTTCCTGGCGGGCATCGCGGTGGACCCTGCGCCGCGCATCCCTCTGGAGCAGGGCTCAAAAGAGCTCACTATGCGCGCCATGGACATCATTTCCCCAATCGGCATGGGCCAGCGCGGGCTGATTGTGGCCCCTCCCGGATCCGGCAAGACCACTTTGCTCAAGCACTTGTGTCAGGCCGTGGCCGCAGCCTGCCCCGAAATCAAGCTTTACGCCCTTCTGGTGGACGAACGGCCTGAGGAAGTGACGGATTTCAAGCGCGGCGTGACGGCGGAAGTCCGTTCCTCATCTTCGGATGAATCCTACGACCACCACATCCAAACCGCCGACACGCTCATCCAGCAAGCCATGGCCCAAGCGGGAGACGGGGCTAACGTGATGGTGGTGATTGATTCGCTCACGCGGCTGTCCCGCGTGCACAACGCCGAGCAGAGAGGCGGCAGCGGGCGCACCATGTCCGGCGGAGTGGGCGCGGGCGCGCTTGAAATCCCGCGTCGCATTTTTGGCTCGGCCAGAAAAATTGAAAACGGAGGCTCGCTCACCATCATCGCCACCATTCTGGTGGACACCGGCAGCCGCATGGACCAGGCGATTTTTGAAGAATTCAAAGGCACGGGCAACATGGAGCTGGTGCTTTCCCGCGAAGTGGCCCAGCAGAGGATTTATCCCGCCATCGATGTGGCCAAAAGCGGCACGCGCAAGGAAGAATTGCTCGTGGGCCCGGAAGAACTCAAAAAAATGTGGAAACTCCGCTCGCATCTGGTAAGCATGGGCACCGTGGACGCTGCCCGGACGCTCGTGGAAGCCCTGCAAAGCCACAAAACGAACCAGACGCTTTTGGAGGAGGCGGGTGAATGAAAAGCTGGGCCAAAATCAGCGGCATTTTGATGTTGGGGCTTTTATGCGGTGCCATGCCTGATAAAACTGTTTACGACTTCTCCGTCAAAAGCATCGATGGAAAAGAAATTTCCCTGAAGGACTATTCCGGCAAGGTTCTGCTGATTGTGAACACAGCCTCCGAATGCGGCTTTACGGGCCAATACAAAGATCTCGAAGCAGTGTATCAGAAGTACAAGGATAAGAGACTCGTTGTGTTGGGATTTCCGAGCAACGATTACGGCGGGCAGGAGCCGGGCAGCAATTCGGACATCAAAAGCTTTTGCGAAATGAAATTTAAAACAACCTTCCCTCTTTTTGACAAGGGCCCCGTTTCCGGAGACGGCATCCAGCCGCTTTTCAAACACCTCACTGAAACGGCCAATCCCAAGCACGACGGAAAAATCCTCTGGAACTTTGAAAAATTCGTGGTGGATCGCGAGGGCCGTTTAATCGAGCGATATCGCTCCATCACCTCTCCCTCCAGCGGACGCGTGGCCAAAGTTCTGGAAAAAGCTCTCGCCGAACCCGCAGGACGATAACAAATTACGAATGAGCATTAAAACAAAATGTTGGGAAGGGGATTTAAAGGGCGGCAAAGGGTCAGTGAAGCTGGGCAGCGGAGCATTCCAAGGGGCCTTTTCTTTCGCTTCGCGGTTTGAAAGCGGAACAGGCACCAATCCGGAAGAATTGATCGGCGCGGCGCACGCGGGCTGTTATTCCATGGCGCTCTCGCACATGCTGGCCTCCAAGGGATTCACTCCCAAGAAAGTGTCCACCACGGCGGAAGTGAAACTTGAGAAAGTCGGCGACGGCTTCAAGATCACCAACATCAACCTCAAGATGGAAGCCGATGTGCCCAAGATCGACCAGAAGACCTTCATGGAAAACGCGGAAGCGGCCAAGAAGGGCTGCCCGATCTCACAGGCCCTGGCTTCCACCAACATCACGCTCGAAGCCAAACTTCTGCAGAACGCCTGATCCGGGCGTTCAAGATCCATGGAGCAGCTTGAAAAAGTAACGCTCAAACTCAAAGCCAACGTCTATTTCGACGGGGGCGTGGTGAGCCATACGGTCATCACGGCGGACGGTGAGCGAAAAACCGTCGGCTTGATCCGCAAGGGCGAATATCATTTCACCACGGACGCTCCCGAACGCATGGACATCATCTCGGGCACCTGCAGAGTGAAACTGGCGGGGGAAAAAGACTGGAAAACTTATTCCGCCGGCGCGGGATTCAATGTGGCGGAAAAATCTGCTTTTGACATCGCGGTGGACACGGGGCTGGCAGAGTATCTCTGCTCGTTCCTGAACTAGTTCTCTTCTTCGGCTTCCTCTTCCTGCTGTTTCTTGCGCCTCTCAAAATACTCGTAATTGCCAGGATAGAGAGTCACTTTGCCGTGGTGCACGTGCACCACATGGCTGGCCAGGGCGTTCACAAAGTATAAATCGTGGCTGATGAAGCAAAGCGTCCCTTCAAAATCCGCCAGGGCGGACACCAGAGCTTCTACGCTGTCCAAATCAAGGTGAGTGGTGGGCTCGTCCATGAGCAGCACATTGGGCGGATCCAGCAAAATCTTGACCAGTGAAAGACGGCTTTTTTCTCCGCCGCTCAACACCTTCACCTGTTTGAACACATAATCCCCCCGAAAGAGAAAACTACCCAAAACACTGCGCACCGTCTGCTCATTTAAATCCCTCGGCACTCCGAGCGCTTCCTGGAGCACGGTTTTTTCCGGGTCAAGCGATTCCGCGCGGTGCTGGGAGAAATAGCCCACTTTCACTCCGAGCCCGAGTTTCTTTTCGCCTTTGTCGACGGGAATGGCTCCGGCAAGGATTTTAAGCAATGTGGACTTGCCCGCGCCGTTATGGCCCACAAAAGCCATCTTCCAACCGCGCTCCAGATCAAAATTAAGACCTTGATAGACTTTGATGTCGCCGTAGGATTTGTAAACGTCTTTCAGCTCGAGCGTGCGCACGCCCGTGCGCTGGGGCTGGGGAAATTTGATCTTGAGCTTCTTGGCTTCTTCAGGCAATACAATGCGCTCCACCTTTTCCATGCGTTTGAGCATGCTCTGCGCCCGGCTGGCCGTGGAGGCCCGCGAGCGGTTACGGTTCACAAAATCCTGCATGTCCGCCAGCTCCGCCTGCTGCGCGCGGTAGGCCTGTTCCAGGCGTTCCTTGTCTTCGGCGCGCTGTCTCACATAAAATTCATAGTTGCCGCTGTAAACCTTGAGCGTCTTGTTCTCGAGGCTCACCACGGCCTTGCACACGGTGTTGATGAACTGGCGGTCGTGGGAAATGAGAAAGATGGAGCCGCGATAGGAAAGCAGGTAATTCTGGAACCACAGCATCGATTCTAAATCGAGGTGATTGGTGGGTTCGTCAAGCATGAGCAGGTTGGGCTCTTCCACCAGGAGCCGTGCCATGGCCACGCGCATGGCCCAGCCGCCGGAGAGCGTGTTCACCTTGCGCTCAAAATCAGTTACTTTGAAACCCAAACCCATCAGAATGGCTTTGGCTTTGGCCGCCATTCTGCCGTCCGGGTCTTCCGTGTGCGCCAGGGAGTCCTCCAGCACCGTCAAGTCAGAAACAGGAGCATTCTCCTGAGGGAGATATCCGGTGGTGATGCCGCGCTTGAACTGGATCTCGCCTTCATCCGGGAATTCTTCGGATAAGAGCATTTTGAGAAACGTGGATTTGCCCGCGCCGTTGGGGCCCACCAGAGCGTAGCGGTCGCCCGCGTTGATCTGGAGATTGGCTTCTTCCAGAAGAGTCTGGAGCCCGTAAGATTTGTGGACATTTTTAACGGTAATCATAAATTATGGAATCGTAGATAATATCATATAATAAGAATAAGTCGTCATAAACCAAAGGAGACCCCATGGCCATTATCGAGGAATCAGAATACAAAGGCAACCCCATGATCGTGATCAAGAATTCAGCGGAAGATAAATTTCCGTTCCAGTTCGGCGTGAAAAAAGCCAAGCTGGTGCTGGAAAACATTGAAGCCGTAAGAAAATTTGTGGAAAAGCACGATAAATAACCTCGTGCGGGGGTTTTCTTTTCTGCTTGTTCTCGCGCTAGGCGCCCTCAGCCCCGCAGCCCAAGCGGGGGAAAAGCCAAAGTCCAAAAAACAGGCCGTCAAGGAAGCCAAAGTGACCGACAATCTAAATAAAACAGATGCCGAGTGGAAAAAAGAATTGTCCGACGAGCAGTTCTGCATTCTGCGGCAAAAAGCCACGGAGCGCGCATTCTCCGGGAAATATAATGACCATCATGAGAAGGGAGTTTATAAGTGCGCGGCCTGCGGAGCGGAGCTTTTTGGCTCAGACACCAAGTTTGACTCCCGCTCAGGCTGGCCCAGCTATTTTGCGCCTGTTTCCAGCGGGGCGGTGACTGAAAAAACGGACAATGACCACGGCATGCAGCGCACCGAAGTGATCTGCTCGCGCTGCGGCGGCCATCTGGGCCATGTTTTTGACGACGGCCCAAAGCCCACAGGCTTGCGCTACTGCATCAACTCCGCCTCACTTAATTTCGAAAAGAAGTGATCCTCTGCCTCACCTGCGCCTTTGCTCGGGTCATCAAGAGCGAGCGCAGCGTTTTTTTTCTGTGTCAGCTCTCCAAAGAAAATCCCAAGTACCGTAAATATCCGCCCCAGCCCGTCATGGAATGCGCCGGGTATGTCCGGAGCGCGACTCCAAAAACTGTTTAGCTGCAGCCCGGACCGCAGGGAGGATCGTTCTTGCCTGATCCCCCCGGGGACTTGTTCCAAGGGAGGAACGCCAGGAGCTTGGCCATGGTGCAAAAACCGCTCACTCCCGCGAAAATAAGTCCTGCGCCCACAAAAGCCGCGACCCACCAAAGCGATGAAAACAGCCCGCCGACGAGAGCCAGCGAACCTGCAACGATCTGAACCTGCCGCATGATCGGAATGGGGCCCCTGGAACGCTCCACCGGAAACCCCATGTTTTTCCAGGCGGCCAATCCGCCTTCGATCAGATGTATTTTCTTATATCCCCGCGTTTTAAGCGCATCCACCGCCTGAGCTGAACGGATTCCCGTGTGGCAAAAAACGAAGAGTTCTTTGTCTCTCGGGATGCGATCCATCTCCGCGTTCAGCCGGCTCTGAGGAACGGAGAGCGTGC
>Ga0155662_1099_pt2 | contig 13803 bp, 16 predicted proteins | sample RifCSPlowO2_01_FD_107319 | JGI IMG/M metagenome (GOLD analysis project Ga0155662, IMG submission 107319) | Elusimicrobia bacterium RIFCSPLOWO2_01_FULL_54_10
ATGATCGGAGAGAACGGTGATGCGCTCGGTCAAGAGAGAAACCTGAACCGGGGCGCTCCCGCAATCTTTGGGATTCACTTTGAAGTCTTCTATGAGTTTTGCTGTCTTCTCTTTTGTTAATGGCATGGGCGTTATTGTAGCATTTTCCTGGCTTTTATTCCATCTTTTTCGAGCTGATGGGAGAGGTCATGGAGGCTTGTGAAAGCTTTTTCATCCCGGATCTTGCGGATGAGGCGGACTTGCAGGGTCTTGCCGTAAAGGTTGCCGGAAAAGCCAAAAAGGTGCACTTCAAAGGTCCGGGTTCTGCCATAATTGGCCATGCCTTTGAGCTCGCGCCCGCCGGGCAGTGTGGCGCGCACGGCGAAAACGCCCAAGGGGACGATCTTTTCGGGACTCAATTTCAGGTTGGCGGTGGGGAAACCCAGTTTTCTGCCCAGTTTACGGCCCATCACCACTTTTCCGGTGAGAGTATAGGAAACTCCCAGAAGGGAATTGGCCCTGGCCAAATTGCCTTCCCGCAAGGCTTGACGGATTCTCCCGGAGGACGCCGGCACCGAGCCATTCACGACAGGCGGGAGAATGTAAATTCCAATGTTGTTCCTCCGCCCGGATTCTTCGAGAAAACGGGAGTCTCCTTCGCGGTTGCGCCCAAATCCGAAATTGTAGCCCACCACCACTTCTTTGGCATTGCAGAGGCCCAAAATATATTTATCAAAGAAATCGCGGGCGGATACGCGGGCCAGGGCAGCATCGAATTTCAAAACATGAATTTTCTTGATGCCGCAAGCCTTCATGAGCTCAATTTTTTCTCTCAAAGTGGAAAGCAGGGCCGGTTCATTGGACGGAAAGAAAAAAAGGCGGGGGGGCAGGGCAAAGGTAAGCGCCGCCGGGGTGAGCCCTAACCGCTTCGCGCGGCGGACCACTTCATGGAAAATCTTCCTGTAGCCAAGGTGCACACCATCGAAAGTGCCAATAGTTAAAACCGAACCTTTATTCATGTTCACAATTTTCCACGTATCGCTTCGGAACGCCGTTCGGAGTGGGAGGCTCCAGCGAAGCTGGAGGGAGAACCCCCGTTGGTTCTCCATCAGAAGTCCGGCGTGGAGAAGTGATACTGGAAAATTGTAGGAGTGACTTTGTGTTTGAACTTACCACCTTATCCCATGGAATAGAGTCTTGGATATTAAAATTGCCTGACTTTTCGCGTTCAAGAGATTGAAGAGTCGCCGGCACGCCCAAAACCCGGCCGATGTCTTCGGCCAAAGTGCGGATGTAAGTGCCTTTGGAACAGCGCACGCGGATTTCCAAAATCGGAGATTCCAGCCGGAGTAATTCCAGGGATTCAATATTTATTTTTCTTGGGGAACGCTCCACGGTCCTTCCCTGGCGGGCCAGGTCGTACAATCTGTGGCCTCCGTATTTGAGGGCGGAAACCATGGGGGGAATTTGGTCTGAAATACCGATGAAACCTTGCAGGACGGATTGGACCTGATTTAAAGTCAAAACCGGCGGTAAACTCTCTTCCATAATGTTCCCCGTGATGTCGCCCGTATCCGTGCGCTGACCCAGGCGGATTTCAGCTCTGTACACCTTGTCCTGGCCGGAAAGGACCGTGGCTTGCTTTGTGGCCTTGCCAAACACCACAAGAAGAACGCCCGTGGCCATGGGGTCCAGCGTGCCGCAATGGCCGGCTTTTTTGACTTTAAGAATGCCGCGGATTTGTTTTACGACTTGAAAGGAAGTGAGGCCTTGAGGCTTGCAGACATTGAGAAGTCCGTCCATGCGCTCATACCCTTGAGCGGGCCGCAGAGAGGAGCTTTTGCATCGCACCCTTTAAGCTGCCCGGAAGTTTGCAGCCGGAGGCGTATTTGTGCCCGCCCCCGCCAAATCCCATGGCGATTTTGCAGACATCCACGCCGCGCCGGGAACGGAGGCTCACTTTAACGCCCTGGTTTGATTCCCGGGCCAGGATGGAGATGAGCACGGTGGGGATTTGCAAGCCGTAATTGACGGTTTCTTCCAAATCGTCGCTCGTGGCCTTCATGCGCTTAAAATCATTTTTAGTGATGCCCAAAAACGCAATGCGGTTGTCGGGAGTTGTTTTCAAATTTGTAAGCGACCAGCCGAGCAGTTTCAGGGCTGCACGGCTGCGGGTGGTGAAGATTCGCTCCGAGATGATGTGGGGCTGGGCCCCGCTCTCCACGAGCTTGGCCGCAATCCTGAATGTCTCGGCCGTGGTGTTGGAATGCTGGAACCGGCCTGTATCTGCTGTGACGCCCGCATAGAGCGCGTTGGCTTCATCAGCGGTGATTTTCATCTTCAATTTCTCAAAAAGATAGACCAGCTGTTCCGAGTTGGAAGAGGCCTTCACATCCACCATGTTGATGTGGCCAAAATCCCCGAAATGGATGTGATGATCGATGTTGATGACGGTGCGGGCCTGGGTTTTCAAGTCAATGACATTGCCCATGCGGTCGGAATCCACGCATTCAAAAATGACGGCGACGTCAAAATGGGTGTTGATTTTGTGGGAACTTCTGATGGCACGGGCGCCGGAGAGAAACTTGAGGCTTTCGGGAACCGGCTCGGAGTTCCAGATCTCAACTTTTTTGCCCATGCGCTTCAAAAGCGAGGCCATGGCCAGCTCGGACGCGACGGTATCGCCGTCAGGCTTGCGGTGGCCGGAGAGGAAAAAAGTTTTATTTTTGCGGATCACCGCCGCAATCTGGGTGAGCAGGCGGTTTCGGAGGGCCGGGGTCACGGTTTTTCGGGGCCGGAATCGGGAGGTCGTTCCTTGGAAATCTTGGTGATGATGTCCGACACTCTCTGGGCGCGCTCGGGAGTATGATCATAAACGAAATGAAGATTTGGGGCTTTGTACAGGCTCTCAAGCTTGCGGCCCAGAAACCCGCGCATTTTGGGAGCCATTCCTTTGAGGATTCCCTCGCTCACGGCTTTTTCTTCGTCCGTGCCGAAAACAGAAAAAAAGATCTTGGCGTCCATCAGGTCATCGGTCACTTGCACGCCCGTGATGGTGACAAAACCCAGCTTGGGCTCGGTGACTTCCTGGATGTATTGGGAGATTTCGTGCCGAAGAAGCTCCGACACTCTTTCGCTTCGCTTGAACACTTCAGCTCAGCTTTCGGGCTTGTTTTTCGCGGACAAAAACTTCGAGGGCGTCGCCCTTGTTGAAATCCTGGTACCCTTCCAGGGAAATTCCGCAGTCAAAGCCCTGCTCCACTTCTTTGACGTCGTCTTTAAAGCGCCGGAGAGAGGAAATAGCGCCTTCGTGGATGATTTTGGAGTCTCTCAAAATGCGCACCGTTGCACCCCGGGTGACCTTGCCCTTGACCACCATGCAGCCGGCCACTTTGCCTTGCGGGGTTTTGAACACCTCGCGGATTTCCACGCGCCCCAGAGTCACTTCCTTTTCCTCGGGCTCGAGCAGACCTTCCATGGCGGAGCGGATGTCATCAATCACTTCATAAATGATGCGGTATGTCTTGATTTCCACGCCTTCGCGCTTGGCAGATTCTTCAGCCGAAATTTCGGGGCGCACGTTAAAACCGATGATGACGGCATCCGAGGCCGTGGCCAGGGACACGTCGGATTCATTGATGCCGCCCACTCCGGAATGGATGACGCGGCAGTGGATTTCATTGTGCACGATCTTTTCAATGGAGTCTTTCAGGGCCTGCAACGACCCTTGCACATCGGCCTTAAGAACAATGTTCAAAACTTTGACCGCGCCCTGCTTGGCCACCGCGGAAAGCATCTCAAGCGAGATGTGCCGACGCTTTTCCATGGCCGCTTCGCGCGACAGATCTTTGCGCCGCTCGGAAATTTCACGGGCTTCTTTTTCGGAGTTGACCACCAGCACGCGTTCGCCCACATGCGGCGGAGCGGAAAAACCAAGGATTTCAACGGGAGTGGAAGGGCCCGCTTCCATAATGCGCACGCCTTTATCGTTCATCATGGCGCGCACTTTGCCGGAGGTGACCCCGGCCACAAAAGTGCTTCCCACTTTGATGGTCCCTTTTTGCACGAGCAGAGTGGCCACGGGACCTTTGCGAGGGTCCAGCCGGGCTTCAATCACGGTGCACTGCGCTGAGCGGTTGGGATTGGCTTTGAGTTCCAAGATTTCCGCTTGCAGAAGAATCATTTCCAAGAGCTTGTCCAGGTTGAGCTTCTTCTTGGCGGAAACTTCCACAAAAATGGTTTTGCCGCCCCATTCTTCGGGGGAAAGCTGATAATTGGAGAGCTCCTGTTTCACGCGGTCAGGCTTGGCCTGCGGAAGATCGATTTTGTTGACAGCCACAATGATGGGCACGCCTGCGGCTCTGGCATGATCTATGGCTTCCACGGTTTGGGGCATCACGCCGTCGTCTGCGGCCACCACCAGCACCACAATGTCGGTCACCTGCGCTCCCCGCGCGCGCATGGCTGTGAATGCCTCATGGCCCGGGGTATCCAGAAAAACGATGGAGCCTTTTTCAGTTTCCACGCGGTAAGCGCCGATATGCTGAGTAATGCCGCCCGCTTCGCCTTCAGCCACGCGCGCTTCGCGCACGGCGTCCAGAAGAGATGTTTTGCCGTGGTCCACATGGCCCATGATGGTGACGATGGGGGGCCGCGGCATCATGGCGCTCGGTTCGTCCGCGTCGGACTTGACCATGGCTTCTTCGCTGTAAATGGGAGTGAAAATGGCGTCAAATCCGAGATCGGCGGCCAGCAACGTAGCAGAGTCCACATCGAGGCGTTGGTTTAAGGACGCCCGAGTGCCCATTTTGAGAAGCTTCATGAGCAGATCGCCCACTTTCAAATTCATTTTGACGGCCAGATCTTTGACCGTGATGGTTTCGTTGAAGGTTATTTTGGGCCTGGCCACTGGCGCGGGCGCCGGGGGAGGCGGAGTAGGCGGTGCGGCCGGAGTTGGCGCCGGAGCCTTGGCAACAGGCGCCGGAGTCTGAACAATGGGAGCTTTGGGTGCGGCAGCAGGAGTTAGCTGCGGAGCCGCGTGTTTGACAGGGGTCGGCGCCGGAGCTTTTATAACGGGCTTGGGCGGTGCAACAGGAGCCGGAGCCATCGGAGCTGCAGCTTGATGCGCAACCGCTTCAACTTTGTTGGTGACTTTCTTTTTGACGGCTATAGATTCAGTTTTCTCTTTGGCGGCAGGCTTTACGGCTTTTTTGACAGGGACTTTTTTGGCCGGCGCTTTGGCCGCGGCCGGCTTTTTTTCCTTGGAAGCGGCGGGTTTACTCTCCTTTTTCTTGGGGGGCATCTTCCGCCACCTCCTCTGCTTGCGGCTCCTGCTTTTCCAGTCCTTCGGCGGACGGCATTTCTTCCACACCAGGCTCTTCAACGGCTTCTTCGGGGGTAATGTCCGGAGTTTCCCCGGAAACTTCTTCATTTTTGGGAGCAGGAGCGCCGCCTGCGCGTTCGGTCATGACCGCTTTGGCTGATTCAATGATTTTTTCCGCTGTCTTCTCTCCGATGCCCTGGAGGGCAGTCAACTGTTCCACGCTGGCCTGGGCCAACCGCGCAGCGGATGTCCAGCCGCCTTTGATAAGCACGTCAGCAATTTTGGGACCCACGCCGTCCAGAACGGAAATTTCCTTTAAGGCCGTCTCAACGTTTTTGGCGCTGTCTTCCTTTCTCTGCTGTTCGGATTTGACTTCGATGTTCCAGCCTGTGAGGAGCGATGCCAGACGGGCGTTCTGGCCGTTGCGGCCGATGGCCAGCAAATACATATCGTTGGACACCAGAACCTCAGCGGTCTTGGTGTCCTTGATCAGGGAAACGGAAAGCACCTTGGCGGGAGATAGAGACCCCGCGATCAGCTTTTCGGTTTCCGGGTGCCATGAAATGAGGTCGATCCTCTCACCGCGGAGCTCGTCGATGATGGGGCGGATCCGGGAGCCTTTCACGCCCACGCAGGTGCCCACGGGGTCCACCTTAGGGTTGTGAGAGCGCACGAGCACTTTCGAGCGGAAGCCCGCATCGCGCACGACGTTCAAGACTTCCACGATTTTGTCGGCGATTTCGGGCACTTCGAATTCGAGAAGTTTCTTGACCAGGTCCGGGTGCGAGCGGGACACGAGGATTTGGGGTCCGCGGCTGCCTTTTTCCACTTTAAGCACCAAAATTTTAAGGCGCTCGCCCAGATTGAAACGCTCTCGGCGCACTTGCTCGCGCACAGGGAGAATGGCTTCAGCCTTGCCCAGGTCGATGATCATGTTGCGTTCGGCAAAGCGGTGTACGGAGCCGGAAGCGAGCGTGCTTTCCTTGCCGGAAAACTCTTCGAACAAGCTGGTGCGTTCCACTTCGCGGATTTTTTGCACGATGATCTGCTTGGCGATTTGGGCGGCGATGCGCGAGAATTCCTCTGTGGCGATGGGGATTTGAACTTCCTCATCCACCTTGCCTTTGAGCTTCAAGGCCTTGGCTTCCTCCACGGAAATTTCTTCAGAGGGGTTTTGAACCGTCTCCACCACTTTTTTCACCAAGAAGGCCTTGATTTCGGCCGTTTCAGGATCGATGGTGGCGATGACGTTCATGATCTTGCCGTAGTGCTTGCGGTAAGCGGACACAAGCGAAGACTCGATCATTTTGATGATCTCGTCTTTCTTGACGCCCTTGTCGCGCTCGATTTGCTCGAGGACGGGGATCAGTGAGTTTTTTTGAGTTGTCATATTAAATCCAAATTGGCCTTGGCGACGGCCGGGAGGGGGATGCTCACCCGTCCTGATGTGATGTCTTCCACTTCTAACGTCTCGTTCTGAAATCCGACCAGCTCGCCTTTGAAATTCTTTTGAAGGCTGCCTTCCGCGACCGGGGCATATGTGCTCACTTTTACAGGCTGACCCACGGCTTTCTTAAAATGCGCTTCTGTTTTGAGCGGCCTGTTGACTCCGGGGGAAGACACTTCAAGGACATATCTGCTGTCCACAACATTCACAGTGTCCAGAGCGTCTCCGGCCAGATCGCTGACTCTTGCGCAGTCGTCCAGGGTGACTCGCCCGCCAGCCTGGCCCGAATCTTCCGACTTGTCAATAAAAAGCCGCACCACCCACCTGCCGTCTTCCCTGCGATACTGGGTTTCAATGAGCTCAAAACGGTTTTGGGTCAAAACGGGCTTTATGGCTTGCTCAATTTCAGAGATTTTGTCCACAAAAGTGACCCCTCAAAAAATAAAAGTGGCCAGTGCTTCAGCCACTTTGATGCCCTTATCATATCAAACCTGACGGGTTTGTGTCAACAATGTTCATAAAATTTACACAATAATTTTACGGAAAAACCATGGATAGATCATTTCAAACTCACTAAATTGGACATGCAGGCAGCGAAATGAAAGGAGGAAACAAATGAAGAAGTCAGTGTCTCACAGAGACCATGTCTCCCCTCAACGCCATGAGGAGTCGGAAGAGATTCCGAGGGTGTTTGAAATAGAGGATCTTGAAATGAAAGAGGAAAGGATCGACATGGAGCTGTATGAATACATGGTTCCGGCCGTGAACGGCGGGGAGGTCATCTATCCCTACTCGGACTGGCAAACGAGCATGGATGATGACGAAGACTAGAGTATTGAATTTCTAAAACTTTCCTACACAGATTGACATAAGTCGATCGTTGAAACGACCGGACAAATCTGTTAACATTGGTGCATGGTAAAGAAAGCAGATAAACAAACGGCATTAACGCAACAAGATCTTAGAATCGAAACTCAATCCATCCGCCAAGATCTAAGTTCACAGATAAGCGGTGTTGAAAAGAAACTCCATATGGAAATTGTGGGGACTCAAAATGACTTCCTTAAATTTAAGGATGAAATTGTCCATTATCTTTTGAAGGTTCAGAACAAGATGGATGAAGTTGTGAAGAACATGTTGACAAAAGCAGACAAGCAGGAAATCATCAACAGAATGGATACTTTTGCGCAGCGCTCTGAAGACCACGACAACAAAGTCCTATTTCACAATCATCGCATCAATGACTTGGAAGTCAAAACTACAGACCACGAATCCCGCCTGACCCGCCTCGAATCTAAATAATTTAGCGTTATTAAGCGCTGAAGTACTTCCGAACTTCCGCCAAAACATTGTCGAGGGGTACTTCCTGGAAATTCTTTTCTGAGCGGGGCTTGACCTCCGCTATCCCCTTGGCCAAACCCTTCTCCCCGAGCGTAATGCGAAGAGGATAACCAATCAGGTCGGCATCCTTGAATTTCACGCCCGCGCGTTCGTCGCGGTCATCCAATAGAACATCCACTCCGAGTTTTGGGATTTCAGCATACAATTTGTCCGCCCATTCCTTGATCTTGGGCTCGGCGTAATTGGTGGGAATGATGGCCACCTGATAGGGCGCCAAAGATTTGGTCCAGATGATGCCGTTTTCATCGCTGTTCTGCTCAATATTGGCCGCCACCGCGCGAGAGACTCCGATGCCGTAGCATCCCATGATGAAAGGCTTGTGTTCGCCCTTTTCGTCCAAATATTGCGCTTTCATGGAATCGGAATATTTTGTGCCCAACTTGAAAGTATGGCCCACTTCGATGCCGCGGGTGATGGATAAGTTCGTTTTGGCGCATTTGGGGCATGCTGTGGCATCTCCGTGTTTTTCCTTGTTTGCCCCGTAACCGCAATCGCCGCAGGAAACAATGTCGTCTTCACCTGTTTCCGCCAGCACCATGAACTCATGGGAAAAACTCCCGCCGATGGCTCCCGAATCCGCCTCCACCGCGCGGAACTTGAATCCGCAGCGCTCGAAAATCTTTATGTACGCGTCATACGCTTTCTTGTAAAAAACTTCCGCGTCCGCTTCGGAAGCGTGAAAGGAATAACAATCTTTCATGTAAAATTCGCGGGCGCGCATGACGCCAAACCGGGGACGGATTTCATCGCGGAATTTTGAGCCGAACTGAAAGAGGGCGAGCGGCAGTTGCCGGTAGGAGTTCACGTCCTTGCGCACCAGATCTGTGATGACTTCCTCGGCGGTCGGGGCGTAGCAGAATTCGGCTTCCTTGCGGTCTTTGAAGCGGAGCAGTTCTTTGCCGTAAACTCCCCAGCGGCCGGTTTCGTCCCAGAGCTCTCGCGGCTGAATGGTGGGCAGCCACACTTCCTGGGCGCCCAATCGCTCCATTTCTTCGCGGATGATTTGTTCGGCTTTTTTTAAGGACCGCAGGCCCAACGGCAGCCAATCATAAAGCCCTGAGGCGATTTTTCGGATCAAGCCCGCGCGGATCATGAGCTTGGCCGAAACCGTATCCGCGTCCCTGGGCGCCTCCCGCAAAGTGGGAGCGAGGAGTTGGGAAGATCTCATTTTATTTCCAGAATGAGGATTTGAGGCGCGTGATGTCCTGCGTGGTGGCGAAGAGGAAAATCATGATCAGGAAAGTGGCGCCCGCGATGTTGGCGATGCGCACCGCTTTCTTGTTCAGGGGCTTGCGGTTGATGCCTTCCAGAAGATACAGGAAAACATGGCCGCCGTCCAGGAGCGGGATGGGAAAAAGATTGAACAGCCCCAGGTTGAGCGAAATGATGGCGATGAGGCTCACCATGGCGTGAGCGCCTTCCTTCATCACATTTGCGATCACCTGCACGATTCCGATGGGCCCGGCTAGTTCGATGTCCGGCTTGGACCTTTGGATGACGGCGTTCTTAAACGCGCCGCCCAGATAGCGAAGCGTGAGAACGGAAAGGCCGATGGTCTGGTCTTTGGCGCTCACCAGAGAGGCTTTAAACCCAAGCGGGTTCATTTTGATCGAAGGGGAAATGCCAATCAAACCGCGGTTGTCGCGCGGATCTTTTTTGGGCACGAGGGCGGTGATTTTTTCTTCCTCACCTGTGGCATCCGTCCTCAAATATTTGATATCGATGGCTATTTCGGGGCTGCCGTGAATGAGGGCAGCGGTTTCGTCCCAAGTCTCCACGCGGATGCCGTTCACCGCCAAAATCTTGTCGCCTTTCTTGAAGCCCGCCACCTGCGCCGGATAACCGGCCACCACTTCGCCGATCACGGGCTCGTTCAGAGGCTTGGGCTCGCCCCAGTAAAACATGATCCAGAAAAAGCAGGCGAAGGCTAAAATGTAGTTCATGACCGGGCCCGCGAGCGCGATGGCGATGCGGCGGTACCAGTTCTGCCCGAAAAATTCGTCCGGGGCGCCGGTGTTGTCGTCCGCGTCTTCTCCGGCGGGCTTCACATAGCCGCCCAGGGGGAGAAGGCAGAATGACCATCGGATGCCCTTCCAGTCGAAGCCAAAAATCTCTTTTCCAAAACCCACGGCGAAGCGCTCCACGCGCACGCCGAGCCAGCGGCACACCAGCAAATGTCCCAGCTCATGGATCACCACCACCGTCGTGAATACAAAAAGGACTGCAATCGTTGTCAGCACAGCGCTTCGGCCTCCCTTCGAGCTCCGCGGTCGGCGTCCAAAATGTCTTCCAACCCGGGCTTCTTAATGATCTTGTGTTTTCCCAGAACCCTTGCAACGATTTTGGGAATGTCCGTAAATTTTATTTTGCCGGCGAGGAATGCGTAAACGGCCACTTCATTGGCGGCCGAGAGCACGCAGGGCGCTGTGCCTCCCGCTTTGCCTGCGGAGAGAGCTAATTCGAGGCAGGGAAATTTCCTGAAATCGGGCTCGGCGAAATCCAGCTGCTTCATTTTGGCAAAATCCAGGCGCGGAATGGGGCAGGGCTTGCGCTCCGGATAAGTCAGCGCATATTGAATGGGCAGGCACATGTCCGGGTGCGACATCTGCGCGAGGATGGAGCCGTCTTCAAATTCCACCGCGCTGTGGATGATGCTCTGGCGATGGATGACGATCTGGATTTTCTCCAGAGGAACGCCAAAGAGAAAATGCGCCTCAATGGCTTCGAGGCCTTTGTTCATGAGCGTGGCCGAATCCACGGTGATTTTGCGGCCCATCACCCAGTTGGGATGCGCGAGAGCCTTCTCAACTGTGACCTTGGAAAGATCGCCCTTAAAATTATAGAACGGCCCGCCGGAGGCTGTGAGGATGATTTTGTGGATGGGATTGCCTGCCTGGCCTTGAATGCACTGGAACATGGCCGAGTGCTCGGAATCGACAGGAAGAAGGGTTGCTCCGTATTTTTTGGCCGTCTCCGTTACCAGACTGCCGGCCATGATGAGGGATTCTTTGTTGGCCAGGGCCACAGTACGGCCCATCTTGAGCGCGGCCAGCAGGGCTTTCAGGCCTACGGCCCCGACCACGCCGGAAAGCACCAAGTCCACGCGGGGCGCGGTGGCGATTTTTTCAAGGGATTCTGTGCCGCCAAAAATTTGGAGGCCGTTGTTGCCGTGAGAGCGGCTAAAATCCTGAAAAGAAGCGGATTCCACGACGCCCACCATGGACGGGCGGAATTTTTTGACCTGCTGTTCCAGCCGCAGAATGTTGCGCCGCGTGGTCAACCCGGCCACTCGGAAATCCCCGTTGAACTTGGAAATCACTTTGAGCGCGCTTTCCCCGATGGATCCGGTGGACCCTAAAATGGCGATGGTCTTGGACATTTGCCTATTATACCTTCGACGGGAACATAAAGACAAGCGCATAATAATAAGCCGGCGCGGTGAGGAGGAACGAATCAAAGCGGTCCAGGAGGCCGCCGTGCCCGGGCAGGAGCGAGCCGGAGTCTTTGACGCCGATGTTGCGCTTGAAAAGGGATTCGGAGAGGTCTGAAAACTGTGCGAAAACGACGATGAGGAGGCCCAGTCCGGTTGTCTGCGACGGGGAAAAATTAGGCAGGAACACAGCCTGGCAAATGAACGCCACGGCAAGGCCCGCCAGAGTGCCCGCAACCGCGCCCTCCCAGGTTTTCCTGGGGCTCACATCAGCCGAAAGTTTTGTGCGGCCGAATTTCATGCCGCCCGCATAGGCGCCGATGTCCACAGCCCAGATGATGAGAAAAAGGAAGAAGGTGAGCTCCCGCCCCTGGGGCCGTAAGTCCCGGATGAGATAGAGATGCGACAATCCCCAGCTCACGAAAAAAATGCCCAAAAAAGTGTTGGCCACGCTCTGGAAAACGTCTTCTTTATTTCTGCGAAAGAGAGCGGGAATGACCAGCAGGATGATCACGACCGTGATAGCCGCCGCCGTAAAGAAAACTTCGGGCCTGGCGGAACGGTTGAAGCCCATTTTGGTGCCAAAAAGGAATATGGAGACGGACAAAAACCCTCCTAAAATCATTCCCGATTTTTTATATATAGGCCAGCCGGCTTCCTCGGCGAGAGTAATATATTCATACAACGCCAGCAGAGTGATTCCCAAGAATAGAGCGAAGAATGGGATTTGACCCCACCACAAGGCGAGGATGACCAGAGGAACGCCCACAACGGCGGTGAGAAACCGCGGAAGGAGCATCAAGCGCCTCCGAAACGCCGTTCGCGGGCCTGAAAGGACGCGATGGCTTGATAGAGATGTTCCCGCCGGAAATCCGGCCAGAGCGTGGGCGTCACATAGAGCTCCGCGTACGCCAGCTGATAGAGCAGAAAATTGGAAATCCTCATTTCGCCCGATGTGCGGATCATCAGGTCCGGGTCCGGAAGGTCCGCGGTATAAAGATATTTGGATAAAATTTTCTCGTCCACTTTTTTGATCCCCAGATGAATGATTTTGTTGACTGCGTCCGCAATTTCCTGCCGGCCGCCGTAATTCAAGGCCAGGTTCAGGATGAGGCCCGTGTTGGATTTGAGCTTGTCAATGGCTTTCTCCAGTTCCCCTCGCACCTTGGCGGGTAGTTCGTGAAGCCGCCCCACGGCCATGAGCCGCACGCCGCTTTTGTTCAACTCAGAGACTTCCGTGGAAAGCATCTTGGAGAGCAGGCCCATGAGCGCGCTCACTTCCGCCTTGGGGCGCGCCCAGTTTTCCGTGGAAAAAGCGTAGAGGGTGAGGGCTTCTATTCCCAGCTCGCCGCAGACTTTCACCGCCTCGCGGACGGACTGCGTGCCGGCGCGGTGGCCGAAAATACGGGGCAGGCCGCGGGATTTGGCCCAGCGGCCGTTGCCGTCCATGATGATGGCAATGTGGCGGGGGAGGGGTTTGCCTTTGAGAAGCGGAGGGATCAAACCTCCAGGATCTCCTTCTCTTTTGTGGCAAGAAGGGTATCGATGGATTTGACGTAGTGGTCAGTAAGTTTCTGGATTTCCTGCTCGGAACGCTTCAAATCGTCCTGCGAAATTTTTTTGTCCTTCTCCTGCTTCTTCGCTTCTTCCACGGCGTCGCGGCGGATGTTGCGCACTTGCACGCGGAATTCTTCTGCGATTTTGTGAATGATCTTGGTGAGCTCCTTGCGGCGCTCCATGGTGGGAGCGGGCAGTGAGAGGCGGAGCAGCTTGCCGTCGTTCATCGGGGTGAGCCCCAAATCTGATTTCAAAATGGCCTGTTCAACCGCTTTCATGCCCTCGGCATCCCACGGTTTGATTTCCAGAGTGCGGCCGTCGGACGCGGAAACATTGCCCACCTGGCTGATGGGCAGCATGGAGCCGTAATAATCCACCTTGATGCCGTCAAGCAAGGCCACATTGGCCCGGCCCGTGCGCATCGAGGCGAGCTCCTGCCCGAGCCGCATAATGACATTTTTCATCTTGTCTTCGGCGGCGGCTTGGCTCATGCGATGTCCTTGCCCAGCAGAGTGCCCAGCTTCTCGCCGCGGATGGCTTTCTCGATGTTGCCGGACTTGTGCATGTCGAAAACGCGCACCGGCATGTTGTTCTCCTGGCAAAGCGCGAGCGCGGAAGTGTCCATGATCTTGAGCTTCTTTTGGATGGCCTGCGAGAAAGAGATGG
>Ga0155662_1127_pt2 | contig 13743 bp, 16 predicted proteins | sample RifCSPlowO2_01_FD_107319 | JGI IMG/M metagenome (GOLD analysis project Ga0155662, IMG submission 107319) | Elusimicrobia bacterium RIFCSPLOWO2_01_FULL_54_10
TCCCGGGAGGTCATATCCTCAGGGTCCCGCGCGGCCTTGGCTTTGGCCCGGAGAGCTTCCAGGATGCGTTGGGCGTTTTCGCGGAATCCCCAAAAATTCTGGAGATGCTCTTCCAGCCGGGGAATGAGGGCATTGACTTCGTCCGCGGTGAAATAGTGCACGGGTTTCTGGGCCATTTCAGGCATTATATCTAATTATGATATAATCTGTCCATGACGCCAACTTCCGCACTTTCGGTGCCCAAACGCCTCATTTTGGCCAAACCCCGCGGTTTTTGCGCCGGAGTGGAGCGCGCCATCGAAATCGTCGAAATCGCCCTTAAAATTTATCCCCCGCCGGTCTATGTGTATCACGAAATCGTGCACAACACGCATGTGGTCAAGGATCTGGGCAGCCGAGGCGCCATCTTTGTGAATTCCGTTTCGGAGACTCCTGACGGCTCCGTGCTGGTGTTTTCCGCCCACGGCGTTTCCCCCGCCATCCGCGAAGAAGCCAAGCTCAAGAATTTGAAGCTCATTGACGCCACCTGCCCCCTGGTCACCAAAGTGCACATGGAAGCCATCCTGTTCGCCAAGCAGGGCAACACCATCATCCTTGTGGGCCACGAAGGCCATGACGAAGTGGTGGGCACCATGGGCGAGGCCCCGGAACGCATTGTTCTGGTGGACACTCCGGAAGACGTGGAAAAGCTGCAAGTAGAAAACCCGGACAAGGTGGCGGTCATCACCCAAACCACGCTGTCTCTGGATGACACCAAAGACACCATCGCCGCCATCAAGAAAAAATTTCCCAAAGTGATCTTCCCCCCCAAAGAAGACATTTGCTACGCCACCACCAACCGTCAGATTGCCGTGAAAGACCTCGCCAAAAAAGCGGACCTGGTGCTGGTGATCGGCTCCGAAAACTCTTCCAACTCCAAGCGGCTCCAGGAAGTCTCCAAAGACATGGGCGTGCGGGCGCATTTGATTGACGATGTCACCAAAATCCGCCAGGAATGGTTTCAAGGCGTGGAAACCGTGGCGATTACGGCGGGAGCCAGCGCGCCGGAGCATTTGGTGCAGGAAGTCTTGGAGTATTTCAGGAAGCTGGGCGTTTCAGAAGTGAAGGAAGTAGAAGTGATTTCAGAGGCCGTGAAGTTTGGCCTGCCCCCCGAGCTCACCAAAGAGCTCTCTCAAGCCGCAAGATAAAATCCTTACTTTTTAAGCTTTAACCCCATCTTTTTCTCGAGCGAGGCCACTTTGCTCACCAACTGGTTTTTTGCGCCCCTGCGCGTGTCCACCGCGATCTGTATCATCACCCGCGGCGCTTCTTTAAGGATTGTGTTGCGGCAGCGGTCAATCAAGCCCATCACATCGTCCCAATCCCCCTCCACCGCGGTTCCCATGGGGCCTGCCTTATAAGGGAGCCCGCTTTGAGCCACCAGCTTCATAGCCTTCACAAGGCTTTTGGAGAGGGAATCTGTTTTGGTGCCGAGAGGAATTAATGTAAATGATGCAATCATCCCCCCACCTGCTTCGCGCGCAAAGCGCGCAGATCGATTGTGGATTTACTTCGTAAATAAGCAGGTGGGGGGATCATGGCTTCACCTCACTTCACTGTATCTGCATCATGGCGTCCAGGGCCTTGCGGGCCCGCTCTGCCGTGTCTTTGGGCACGGTCACCCGGTACTGCATGTCTTCCAGGGACCACAAAACCTTTTCCAATGTGATTTTCTTCATGAACTCGCAAGTGGCTTCTTCCGCCGCAGGATAAAAGGTTTTTTCTGGATTTTCTTTCTTTAAGCGGTGCAGGATGCCCGTTTCCGTGGCAATGATGAATTCCTTGGCGGCGGATTCCCTGGCGCGCTTGATGATGCCGTCGGTGGACAAAATCTTGTCCGCCAGGCCCATCGAGGCCGTCAAACATCCGCATTCGGGATGCATCAAGAATTCTGCCTTGGGGTGGTCTGCCTTGAGTTTCGCGATCGGTTCCGGGCGGATGCGCACATGCGTGTGGCAGGAGCCGTTCCAAAGGCGGATCTTTCTTTTGGGTTCTTGCATGCGGACCCACGTGCCAAGGTACATGTCCGGCACGAACAAAATTTCCTTGTCTTCCGGAATGGACTGCACCACCTTCAAGGCGTTCGATGATGTGCAGCAGATGTCGGAAAGCGCCTTAACTTCCGCGGTGGTGTTGACATAAGACACCACGACGGCTTGCGGATGTTCTTTTTTCCATTCCGTGAGCTGGGCGGCCGTGATGCATTCGGCCAGTGAACAGCCCGCGGCCAGGTCCGGGATTAAAACCGTTTTTTCGGGGCTCAAGATGGCGGCCGATTCCGCCATGAAATGCACGCCGCAGATCACGATGGTCTGAGCGGTTGACGCCGCGCCAAAGTGCGCCATGCCGAGCGAATCTCCCAAATAGTCAGCAATGTTCTGGATTTCCCCCAATTGATAATTGTGCGCCACAATCACGGCGTTGCGCTTTTTCTTGAGTTCAAGGACTTTATCTTTCATCCAAATAACTTTTGCTTGCGTGCCAGCAGCTCTTCCACAATTTTTTCCGGCACATCCATTTCCCCCAGGCGTTCGTGGCCGGAGCCCGGCCCGTGATAGTCGGACCCGCCCGTGGCGAGCAAATCATTTTTCTTGGCGATGTCCATAAAATTTCTTACCTGGTCCGGATTGTGGGACGGATAAAAGGTTTCGATGCCCTGCAAGCCCAGCTTGGCCAGGTCCAGAATGGCTTGCCCCGAGACGGAAAATCCGGGATGAGCCACCACGGGCACGCCTTTGCAGGAAAGAATGGCCTCAATTGCGTCTTTGGGACTGGGGCCTTCGTAAAACACATAGCCCGGCTTGCCGCGCGCCAAAAACTTGTCAAAAGCCTCCTGGCGGGAAAAGACTATGCCTTTTTCCCTCAGCTTGTCCGCAATGTGCGGCCGGCCGATGGCTGCGGCGCCTTCGCGGTGGTCGAAATCAGAAAGTGATATTTTAATCCCCATTTTAGCCAGTTTTTCCAGGATCATGGCGGCTCTTTGAGTGCGCAGTCTGCGGTGGTGGTCCAGGATTTTTTGGAAAGAGGCGTCCGAATCGTCGATGTAATATCCCAGAATGTGCACGGCGGCCATTTCCCGGGTGTTGATTTCAATGCCTGGGATGAGCGTCATGCCCAGTTCTTTGGCTTTGGCGCGCGCCGCGTCCAGGCTTCCGGTGGAATCGTGGTCTGTGACGGCAAGATGCGTGATGCCCAGCTTGTGGGCGGTGCTCACTAACTCTTCAGGTTCCAGCGTTCCGTCGGAATAGGTGGTGTGGGAGTGGAGGTCAACTCTCAACGGTAAATCTTTGCTCCCGTCTCCAGGAACTCCTTCGACTTTTCCTTCATCCGCTTCTTCAATGCCTCTTCTTCGGAAACTCTAAGTGCCTGGGCGTAGTCGCGCACGTCCTGCGTGATCTTCATGCTGCAGAATTGCGGCCCGCACATGGAGCAGAAGTGAGACGTTTTGGCGCCCTCCGCGGGCAGGGTTTCATCGTGAAATTCCTGCGCGGTGTCGGGATCCAATGAGAGACTGAACTGGTCTTTCCAGCGGAACTCAAAGCGCGCGCGGGAAAGCGCGTTGTCGCGGGACTGCGCGCCGGGATGGCCCTTGGCCAGGTCTGCCGCGTGAGCCGCAATTTTGTAAGCAATGACCCCGTCTTTGACGTCTTTTTTATTGGGAAGCCCCAAGTGTTCCTTGGGCGTCACATAGCAGAGCATGGCGCAGCCGTACCAGCCAATCATGGCGGCCCCGATGGCGGATGTGATGTGGTCATATCCGGGGGCGATATCTGTGGTGAGGGGCCCCAGAGTATAAAAAGGCGCTTCAAAACATTCTTCAAGCTGTTTTTCCATGTTTTCTTTGATCAAGTGCATGGGCACATGGCCGGGGCCTTCAATCATGGTTTGCACTTCGTGCTTCCAGGCGATTTTGGTGAGTTCCCCCAAGGTTTCCAGCTCGCCGAACTGGGCGGCATCGTTGGCGTCCGCAATGCAGCCGGGGCGCAGGCCGTCGCCGAGAGAAAAGCTCACGTCGTAGGCTTTCATGATTTCGCAGATTTCCTCAAAGTGAGTGTAGAGGAAATTTTCCTGGTGATGAGAGAGGCACCACTTGGCCAAAATTGAGCCGCCGCGGGAAACAATGCCTGTGACGCGCTTGGCCGTGAGCGGAACATAGCGCAAAAGCACGCCCGCGTGGATGGTGAAATAATCCACGCCCTGCTCCGCCTGTTCAATCAGAGTGTCGCGGTAAATTTCCCAGGTCAAGTCTTCGGCTTTGCCGTTCACTTTTTCCAGCGCCTGATAAATGGGCACGGTGCCGATGGGCACGGGAGAGTTGCGTAAAATCCATTCGCGGGTTTCGTGGATGTTCTTGCCGGTGGACAAGTCCATCACATTGTCCGCGCCCCAGCGCGTGGCCCAGATCATTTTTTCCACTTCTTCCTCGATGGAGGAGGCCACGGCTGAATTTCCGATGTTGGCGTTGATTTTGACGAGGAAATTGCGGCCGATGATCATGGGCTCTGATTCTGGATGGTTGATGTTGCAGGGAATGATGGCGCGGCCGCGGGCCACTTCGTCCCGCACATATTCCGGGGAGATGTTTTCGCGGATGCCGATATATTCCATTTCTGGCGTGACAATGCCTTTGCGGGCATAATGCATTTGGCTCACGTTGGCTCCCGGCTTGGCTCGCCGGCCCTTGCCGGATACTTCCGTGTCTCCGCGCTCAAGCACCCAATTGGCCCGCATGCGCGGAAGGCCTTTTTTCAGGTCTATGGCCACGGCGGGGTCCGTGTAAGGACCGGAGGTGTCGTAGACAGTTAAGGAGGACGCCGCTTTATCGGCGGTTTCAATCTTTCGCATGGCCACGCGGAGATCCGGCCTGCTGCCGGGGGCGTAGACCTTGGTAGACGACGGAAAGGGCGTACGCGAAATGACGCTTTCAGAGGGTGTTTTTTCAGTTTTGTTCATTTGATCTCCTGGCGAGAAATGCTTTCGCTTATGTTACAAAATACCTGACTTTTCTTTCAAGTTTCCTTGAGCAGCCGCTCCATGTCCAGAATGGCGGAAATCTTGTGCATCAGCTTGGGAAAGTTGATGGGTTTGATGATGTAGGACTGGGCCCCGTGCTGAAAGCTCATTTCGATGTCTTCGGGCCCGTCCTTGGCGGTGCACATGATGACGGGGACGGTTGCCGTCTTGGGATTGGATTTCAAGCGCAGGAGGACTTCCCAGCCGCTCATGTCGCCCATCATGACGTCCAGAAGGATGAGGTCGGGCCTATCGGCGTCTGTCTGAGCGAGAGCGTCCTTTCCCGTGAAGCAGGCCGTGGCATCGAATTGGTTTGCAGGAAAATTGATCCGGATCATTTCCGCGAGCGGCCGTTCATCGTCCACAATGAGGATTTTGTATTTCTTCATTTTGGGGCCATGCTTTCCAGGCGAAGCTGCCGCTTCAACACTTTTTGCAGGGCGTTTTTGGGCAGCTCCTTGCGAAACTCCAAGTCCCGCGGGCGTTTGTAGGGCGGGAGCTTGTCTTTGCAGAAATTGAGGATATCCTGCTTGTCCGCCGGCGCGCCCTCTTTCAAAACGATGAACCCTTTCACATATTCGTCGCCGGAGGCGTCCGGAATGCCCACCACGGCCGCTTCCAGCACGGCGGGGTGGGTGATGATGATGGCCTCCACCTGGGCGGAAAAAACCTTCAAGCCTTTCACGATAATCATATCTTTGATGCGGTCCCGGATATAAAGAAATCCCTCCGCGTCCTGCAAGCCCACATCCCCTGTTTTGAACCATCCGTCCGCGGTGAAAGCGGCTTTAGTGGCTTCCGGCTGGTTGAAATATCCCAGCATCACTCCCGGCCCGGAAATGCAGATTTCCCCTTCGCTGTTCACAAGCAGTTCCTTTTCATTTTCATCGATGATTTTGATTTTGACTCCGGGAATGGCCGGTCCCACGCTGCCGGGCTTCCATCGGGACGCGGTGTTGCAGTTGGTCACGGGCGAGGTTTCGGTCAGGCCATAGCCTTCCTGAATGGGAATGCCGATGTTATTTTTAAAGCGGTCCATGGTGTCTTTGGTGAGAGGGGCCGAGCCCGAAATGCACATTCTCACGGTGCGGAAAAATCCCCAGCGCAGGACCCATTTTTTAAGCCCCTTGGCCTGCTCCGCCAGCACGGCATAAATCTGCGGCATGGCCGTAAAGCAGGTGACGCGCTCTTTCATCATCAACTTGAGCCACGGCTTGGGCGGGCGGATGGATTCGGCCATGATCATGGACGCTCCTTCGCAGAGGGGCACCAGCACATTGGTGGTCCAGGCGAAAACATGGAACAGGGGCAGGAGGATGAGAAAGCGGTCGCTGATTTTAATTTCCAAGGCCTGCGCGGAGGCGCGCGCGTTGCTGAGAAGGTTCGAGTGGGAAAGCATGGCGCCTTTGGGCACGCCCGTGGTGCCGGAAGTATAAAGAATGAGCATGGGATCTTCCGCTTTGCAGGCAGGCGGAGCGCCGTGGGGTATTGTATAGAGATTTGTGAAGGGTTTATGGATTCCATCCGCCGCTTCCAGTCCGATCACCCATGCTTCTTTCAAACCCGGATAGATTCTTTCCGTCTCGATGATTGTTTCAAGATGGACGACGTTTGTGATTAAATGCCTGGCCGAAATATCGTTTAAGATATAGCGGACTTCCTCAGGTTTGAGCAAAAAATTTATTGGGACGGCTGTCGCTCCAAGGTGGCTCAAGGCGAAAACGGTGAATATGAATTCGGGGCAGTTCTTGGAAAAAACCGCCACGCGGTCTCCGGCGTTGACCCCCCATGAGCTCAATCCCGCGGCCACGGACAAGCTTTGCTCTTGCAGCTCCGCATAACTCCATTCTTTCTCCTGATATTTAAGAGCGGTGCGGGTGGAATTGGCAAGAGCTGCGTTCTGAAGGAACTCAGAGAGGGTCATCCCCCTACCTGCCTTTGCCCGATAAGGCAATGCAATTTTGCTTCGCAAAATAGGCAGGTAGGGGGATCACGGCTATATTGTAACCCTCAATGTTGCCGCAAGCAAGGTTTTTGTGTAAGCGTTTTGCGGCCGCTCAAAAATTTCCCGCACAGCGCCCTGCTCAACAATCTCGCCCTCTTTCATCACCAGAACTTTGCCGGCCAGCTCTTCCACCACGGACAAGTCGTGCGTGATGAAAAGATACGAGATTTTGCGTTCGTTCTTGAGAGACAAAAGAAGTTTCAATATCTGCGCCTGGATGGTGACGTCCAGAGCGGACACGGGCTCGTCCGCAATGATGAGTTTCGGGTTGGCGGCCAGGGCGCGGGCGATGCCCAATCTCTGTCTTTGCCCTCCGGAAAACTGGTGCGGGTAATCGTGTAAAATGTCGGCAGGCAAGCCCACGGATTTGAGCAAGTCCGCCGGTGTTTGAGAACTTTTGGAAAGCGCCAGGGCTTCTTTGAGCATCGTGCCCACTGAAAGTTTGGGATTCAACGACGCGTAGGGATCCTGAAAAATCATTTGCACTTCCCGGGCCCGCACTTTCCCGTCCAAAAGAATTTCTCCCGCATCGGGCTGGATCAACCCCTGAATCAACTTGCCCACGGTGGATTTCCCGCTGCCGGATTCCCCCACCAGGGCCACAATTTCATTTTCCGCGATGGAAAACGAAACATTTTTAACGGCTTGAACATACCCCTTGACCTTGAACAGGCCGCTCTCAATCGGGAATTTCTTTGAGAGGTTTTTTACATCAAGCACGATGCACCTTGGCTGTTTGCGGCACGGCGCGCAGGAGTTCCTGCGTGTAGGAGTGGGCGGGACTGCTCAAGACGCTTCGGGTGGCTCCGCTCTCCACCACCTCCCCGTTTTTGAGCACATAAATCCGATCTGTGGTTTGAGACACAATTCCCAGATGATGAGTGATGAGGATAAGCGCCATGCCCATGTCTTTCCTCAATTGAGCAAGCAAGTCGAGAATTTCCTTTTGCACGGTCACGTCCAGCGCCGTGGTGGGTTCGTCCGCAATGAGCAGGCGCGGCGAATTGGCAATGGCCATGGCAATCATGGCGCGCTGTCTCTGGCCGCCGGACACCTGGTGCGGATAGGAATTGTAAATCCGCTCCGGCTCGGGCAGCCGCGCATTGGACAGGGCAGCGAGGGCACTTTTTTTAAGATCAGCTTGCGATAATTTATTTTCCGCATGAACCTGAATGGCCTCTTCAATTTGGTCCCCGATGCGGAGCACCGGGTTGAGGGAGCTGAACGGGTCTTGAAAAATAATGCCGATGTCTTTGCCCCGGATGGCCCGCATGTCCTGCTCAGGCAGCGCCAAAATGTCTTTGCCCTGAAAAATGATTTTTCCCTGTGTGATGTTGCCTTCATGAGGCGAAATCAGGCGGAGAGCCGCCAGGGCAAGGGTGCTCTTGCCGCTGCCGGATTCCCCCACCAACCCCACGCTTTCCCCTTCGGCAATCTCGAGGGAAGCGTTCCGAAGCGCGGGAATGATTTTCTTGCCCCGGAAATAATCCACAGAAATATTTTTTATGGATAAAAGCATCAGGACCTCGGGTCCAGGGCGTCACGCAAGCCTTCGCCCAGCAGATTGAACGCCATCACTGTGGTCAAGATGGCCAGCCCCGGGAAAACGGAGAGCCACCAGGCAAAATAAATGTAGTCTTTGCCGGCCGAGAGCATGTTGCCCCAAGACGGATCCGGCGGCTGAACGCCCAGGCCCAAAAATGAGAGCGCGGATTCCGTAAGGATGGCCCCGCCCACGCCAAGAGTGGCGCTCACAACAACCGGAGCCACCACATTGGGCAGCAGATGCACAAAAAGAATTCTTGGAGTGGAAGCGCCCAGCGCCCTGGCCGCCAGAATGAAATCACGCTCTCTCAAAGACAGAGTTTCTCCCCGCACGAGGCGCGCCAGGCCCGTCCAGGAGGTGACGCCGATCACAATCATCACATTCACAATGTTGGGCTCCAGAAACGCGATCACCATCAAAATGAGAAAAAATGTGGGAAAGCAAAGGAGGATATCCACCGCGCGCATGAGCACCGCGTCCGTCCAGCGGCCGAAATAACCCGCAATCAAGCCCACAAGCGTGCCAAAGAGGGTGGCAATGCCTACCGCCACAAACGCCACCACGAGCGACACTCGGGTGCCCCAAAGAAGCCGCGAAAAAACATCCCGGCCCAGATCATCGGTTCCCATCCAATGCTTGCCGGAGGGCGGCTGCAGACGGTCAATCAGACTTTGATCTGCAAAGTGGCTCGGCGCCAGCCAGGGAGCGGTCAGAGCCAAAATAATTAAAATCACCATGAGGAGAGCGCCGGCGAAGGCCAGTTTGTTGCGAAAAATCCTGTGCAAATATATGGAAATCATTGATAGCGTATCCTGGGATCGCAGAACGCGTATAAAAGATCGGCCAGCAGATTTCCCGCCAATGTGAGGAGAGCCACGATGGTGCCGATGCCCATGAGCATGGGATAATCCCGCGCCATGATGGCGTCATAGCCCAGACGGCCCATGCCGGGATAGGCAAAAATCGTTTCAAAAATAAAACTTCCGCCAATCAGTTCCGGAAGCATGAGCCCCAGAAGCGTGACAATGGGAATAAGAGCGTTTCTAAAGGCATGTTTTAAAATCACGGTTCGCTCAGGCAATCCTTTGGCGCGCGCGGTGCGCACGTAATCTTGCCGGATCACTTCCAGCATGGCGGACCTGGAATATCTTGCCAGTCCCGCCAGGCCGGTTAATGCCATCACAAACACCGGCAGCACCAGGTGCGCTGACATGTCCAAAAATTTTCGCCAGGCGGACAAGTCGCTGTAATGAATGGAGCGCAGGCCGGAAATGGGCAGGAGCCCAAGTTTCAAGCCCAGTCCGATCATCAAAAGAAGCGCCACCCAGAATGTGGGCACGGAAAAGCCCAAATATACGAAGAACGTTGAAATTTTATCGAAGAGAGAATCTTTTTTGACCGCCGAGAATATTCCGATGGCCAGCGCCGCCGTGAATATAAGAATGAGCGACAAAATGTTTAAAAGCAAAGTGGCAGGCAGGCTCTCGGCGATTTTTTTGATCACGGGCCTGCCGTCGCGGAAGGAGGTGCCGAAATCAAGGCGGCTCATCCGCTTGAGCCATTTCCAATAGCGCTCATGCCAGGGACGGTCCAGCTCATAGAGTTTCACGAGCTTTTCCCTGGCCTCCGAAGACATGCGGGTGTTCAAGTCCGTGACCAAGTCCGTGGGTTTTCCGGGGGCGAGCTGCATGATAAAGAAAGTCATTAAAGTGATCCCTAACAGAAGTGGAATCATCATAAAAAGGCGTTTGATAAGATATGGGGTCATAGGTCTTTATTGATCACCGGATATTTCACATTTTTTTCCCGCACATACCATTTATCAAAGTTCCATCCAAATCCGAAAGTGGACAAGGGCACTTGCCGCATTCCTTCAAAGCGTTCGTGCACCACGGGCAGATAATCCGGGTAATAGAGAAAAATATAAGGCAGGTCGTCATGCACAATCCTGTGCATTTCCTGGTAAAGTTTTTTCCGCTTTTCAAGATCGAAGGTCCTGCGGCCTTCTTCCAAAATAGCGTCCACGCGGGCGTTCTCGTAGCTGATGAAGTTGAACTGCCCTTCTTTTTTTTGGGAGGAGTGCCAGATGCTGAACTGGTCCGGGTCCGGGGCCGTGGTCCACCCCAAAATCATGGCGTCAAAATCCTTTTTGTCCACAAAGTTCTGGATGAAGGTGCTCCATTCGATGATGCGGATGTGCATGCGGATGCCGGCTTTTTTGAGCTGCTGCTGGATGATTTCTGCCGAGAGCGAGCGCATCTTGTTGCCCTGGTTGGTGATGAGGGTGAATTCAAAGGGCTTCCCCCCTTTATCCAGAACGCCGTCGCTGTCCGAATCCAGCCATCCTGCTTCCGCAAGGATGCTTTTGGCAAGTTCGGGGTCGCATTCGAAATCCTTGACGGCCGGGTTGTAGGCCCAGGACAACGGCAGAAAGGGCCCCGTGGCCTCCGAGCCCAGTCCCATCACCACGGCTTGCACCAGCTCAGACTTGTTGATGGCGTGCGCCAGGGCTTTGCGGATTTTAATGTCTTTGAACAGGGGCCGTGCCAGGTTGAAAGCAAAGTAGGTGTAGACGGCTCTCGGCAGGCGATATCGATTATAGCTCTCGAAAAATTCTTCATACGCATGATACTGGTCCGGCGTGAGCAGCATGGTATCGATGCTTTTGTTGCGGAGCTCCAGAAATTCCACGGAATTGTCAGGAATGACGCGAAAAATGTAGCGAGCAATGTGAGGGCGGCCGTCAAAATATTTGGGGTTGGCTTCCAGCACGATTTTCTCGTCCACCCTCCATTCTTTGAAGATGTAGGGGCCGGTGCCCACGGGTTTTTTGTTCGCCGGATGCTCATTGAACGCGTTTCCCTTGGCTCCGCCAAAAACATGTTTGGGAATGATCCCGATGCCCCAGGATTCAAGAGCGGGCACATACGGTTCGGAGTAGGTCACTTTCACCGTCATGAAATCCGGCGTTTCCACGCGGACGACCTTGTCGAAGTCGGATGCTCGCGGAGTTTTGACTTCCGGGTCTTTCAGGCGGTCGTAGGTGTAGAGGACGTCTTCGGCCGTGAACGGTTTTCCATCGTGCCAGAAGATGCCGCTTTTCAGATGAAATGTGATGACCTTGCCGTCTTTGGAAACCTCCCAGCTTTTTGCCAGGTCCCCGGTGAGTTCAATGTTTTCGTCATATTTGATGAGCCCGTTGTAAACGAGACCGTTGATGGAGCTGGAAACGCTGTCTGAAGCCAGAACGGGGTTCAGATATGAAGCGTCGCCGATGGAACTTTCAACGAAGGAGTCGTCATAGGCGGGCGGGGATGCGGTGTCGAGCGGGGCCCGGGAGGTTCGGTTTTGACAGGCCGCGCCCAGGAGGAGGAAAAAGGAAAGGAATTTTTTCAGATGGCGATGGTGACGAGGGTTTCGGTGGAAGTCACGCCCGGGATTTGGCGGATTTTGTTCACCACCACGTTCGTCATGGTTGAAAGATCGTCCGCCTCAATGTCGCACACCAGGTCCCAGCGCCCATAAACGCCGGACACATGCAAGACGCCCTTGGTGTCCTTGATCTTGGCCAGAGCGCTTTTTTCTTTGCCTGAGGAAAGTCTCACGAGAACCACACCTGTCACCATTGTTTTAACTCCTTAAGTTAATTTACGGATTTGCCGCCGGCAAATATTTGGAAAAGAAAATGTGGGCGATGCCCCCCGCCAGAGGCGGGAACAAAAGCGAGGACAGGAGGCGGAAAACCATGAAGCGCGGCGAAATAAGGGCGGATTCAATGGGCAGGCGCGCCACTGCCCAGAGTGACCAGGCCGTGACATAGGCCACCAATGTGCCCAGGCCCGCTCCGGCCTGATAGAGGGCGGCCACAATGGGGAAGCTGGTATAAGGCCCCCCAGGCGTGATGGCTCCCACGGCGCAGCCCAGCCAGATGCCCCGCCAGCCGGATTCTCGTCCCAGGCTTTTGGCGATGACTTCTTTGGGCACCAGCGTCTGGAGAAGCCCGGAGATTCCAAAGGCCAAAACAAGGATAGGCATGACTTTGATGAGCGTGCCCAATCCAAACTTCCATCCTTCGGTCAATGTTTCCGGGCCTTTTTTATAAGCGATCCAAGAGAGGACAGATGCGACAGCGGCAAAAAAAAGTGAAATGTTCCTCATGATTCTTCCGGCGCAGGAGGTTCTTTGGCGGAAAGTTCGCGGCCTTTGAAATAAGCCTGGGTGATGGAATAGGCCCAAAGCCCCAGAAAAACAAATGTGACCATGTTCAGCGTGTGTTTGTGCTGAGCTGCGGACGCGAGAACCACGGCTTGCACTTCAAGAGGGTCTGATGCAGGATCGATCGGGCCCACGCCCTTCATAATCCACACGGTGGGGACGATAAAAAGGATCGCGGCCGCCACAATGAGCAACCAGCCCTTTTTGTGTTCGCGGTTGTAAATTTGGCCCAACCCTGGGCCGAGGAGAGACAAGAGGCTTGCGATAAGCGCTTTCTTCATCTAAAATGGATACGATAACTTATCAAATATGAGAGTCAAATTCAATTTTGCGTTCCCACTCCTTGCGGCAGCTTGTCTGGCTCAGCCTTGCCGTGCTTTCGGCCAAGTGGATGCCTTCCCCCCCGCCCTCGTGCAAGACCTTTCGCAGGGAACCTCTGCCATCTATCTTTTGGATTTTGAGCAGGCCCATATGCATTTCCGCCATGCCATAGAGCAGGACCCCGCGCACCCCGCAGCTTACTTTTTTGACCTCATGTGCACGTGGTATGAGCTGGCGTATGATTCATTGTCCCTGCGCAATCCCCAGAAGGAAAAAATTCTCGAAGCGCAGGCGGATTTGGCCATCCGGAAGGCCGAAGCCTACGCCAAAAACCCGCAAACCGCCGCGGTGGGATATCTTTATTGGGGCGGCTCGTTGGGAGCCAAGGGCTGGTACAATGTGACGCGGCGCAATTGGGTGCGCGCTTATTTTTCCGGAAAAAAGGGCTACGAGCACATGAAAAAAGTGTTGGAGTTGGATCCGGAGCTTTATGACGCTTACCTGGGCGTGGGAATGTTTGAATATTACGCGGCCACTCTGGGCTCCGCGCTCCGCGCACTGGCCTCGTTCATGGTGCGGGGCAATAAAGAGGAAGCCGTCAAAT
>Ga0155662_1002_pt3 | contig 13407 bp, 13 predicted proteins | sample RifCSPlowO2_01_FD_107319 | JGI IMG/M metagenome (GOLD analysis project Ga0155662, IMG submission 107319) | Elusimicrobia bacterium RIFCSPLOWO2_01_FULL_54_10
CTCGCCCCGCCCCAATCTGGGCGACCTCCTGGATACTTGAGGAAAATAGCCGCCCTCGCCGTTGTTTCTGCAGTCATCTACTTAAGCCTTCGTTCCACAACACCCTTCTTTCCCCGCGTGAGCGGCCCTGAAATTCCAAGGAGCAAGCTGGAACGGATTGTAGAAAAATCACTTAAGAGCATTGAAAACAACCCCTCCGACCTGACCGCCCGGGTGGACATGGGTGTGGCCCATTTTCACATGGGCCCCGAATTTTACGATGAAGCCCTGAACGAACTTTCCGATGCCTGGGCGGGCGGAGCTTTTGACGAACGGATTTTTTATTATCTGGGCGTGCTCTATGAGAACATCACCGTCAATGAAGAAGCGGAAAAGCAATATCGCCGCTTTTTAAACCACCATCCGGATGACCGGGAAATTTTGCTCCGCCTGGCCCGCCTGCTGTTCCGGCAGGGCCATTGGGAACAAGCGGTGGAACAATACTCCAAGCTGGCCGAAAAAACCCCGAAAGACTCCACTTCCCTGGTCAATCTGGGCCTGGCCTACCAAGCCCGGCATAAGACCGAATCCGCTCTCAAAGGCAAAGACAGGATGACGGACGCCGAAATCAGCGGGTTTTTAAATCAGGGCATCGCCCGGCTGGAACAGGCAAAAACTTTAAGTCCGGATCTGAGCCGGGGCATTCATCTTGCTCTCGCCGAAATGTACGCTGCCTCTGAAGAGTGGGAAAAATCCCTGCAGGCGGCCGGAAATGAACTCCTTAAATATCCGGGAGCAGCCGACACTGCCGCTCTCGCACTTCAGGCCCAGGCGCTGCAAAAGCTGAACCGCAACGAAGAATTGCTCAATACCTATGAAAAATGGGCGGCGGCAGACCCCAAGAACCGTTCCCTCCCCGGGAAGATCTCAGCGCTTAAACGCAAGCTTAAGGCCAAGTGAAGCTGCGATTCCTCGCCGCTGGCTTGCTGTCGTCCGTCTGCGCGCTTGCCGCGGCACCCCTGCAAGGGGCGGCGCAAAACAAGGTCATCGTCAAGCGCTTCAACTGGAAAGTGGCCCGCACCCAGCATTTTGACATCTATCACATCCCCGGCTCCGAAAAATTGCTTGAGCCCACCGCCAAAATCCTTGAAGAAGCCTATGCCCGCATCACCGGGCCGCTCGGCGTCCAAATCCCAAAACGCTCGGCTTTTTATCTTTATTTAAACCACAATGAGTTCGAACAGAACAATATCGTAGATGTGGGTGAAGGCACCGGCGGCGTAACGGAAGCATTCAAGGACCGTTTCCTGGTTTTTAACGACGGCAGCCGCACCTGGCTGGAACACGTCGTGTTCCACGAATTCGTCCATGTCTGCCAGTTCCGCGTGCTCTATGCCGGATTTTGGAAGTCCGCCCGCCTGCTCAAGAGCGTGCTCTACCCGCTCTGGTTTATGGAAGGGTCCGCCGAATATTTTTCCGCCCACCGCGACGAGCCCCAGAAGGAAATGGTCATCCGCGACGCCGTCACCTCCAAGTCTCTCATTCCGCTCCGCCTCCTGCACGGATTCAATCATGTGAAGCCCCACCAGGTGACTCTGGCCTATAAAACGGGCTGCGCGGCCATGGAATACATCGCCAGAGAATATGGAGAAGAGAAGATTGGGCTGCTTCTCAAGAGCGTCACGGACAAATTCGACATCAACGGCGCCCTGCACGAAGTCTTGGGCATCTCCCTCACAGAGCTGGACGAAAAATTTGTGGAAGACCTTGAAGAGCGTTATGAGGAGGAAACCAAGGGGCTGAACGAACCTTCCTTTTACGGCCAGCCCTTAGCACCTCTGGATCCCATCTATCCCGTTTTCAGCGCCCAGCCTGCGTTTTTTCCCAACGGCGAGAGTTTGGCGTTCATTGGCGACAAGAACGGTTTTGACGACATTTACCGGCATGATTTTGCCGACCGCCGCGCGGTGCCGCTGGACATTCAGAAGCGCTGGTCGCACAAGCTCGAAGCCATCCGGCGGGACAACTCCGCCCTTTCCATATCGCCGGACGGAAAAAAAATCCTGTTTGCTGGCGAGCACAAACAGCGGGACCACCTCTATATTTATGACATTGCGAGGGACCGACTCCGCCTTCTAAAAATCGCCCTGGACGGCGTCAAATCGCCCCAGTTTTTTTCCAACGGAAAAAAAATCGCCTTTATCGGCATGAAAGACGGCTTGAACGACCTCTACATTTGCGACATCGAGGGAAGGAACTTGAGACAACTCAAGCAAACAGAAGAGGACGAAGGGGACCTGCGCATTTTTCCGGATGGCATCACCCTCCTTTTCTCAAGAGAGAAGCTGGCCGAAGGCGAACCCGGCCACATGGAGCGCGATCTTTGGACCCACAACGCGGTCACCGGCGCGGAAACCCAGATCACCCGCATGCCGGGCAACGAAACCCAGCCCTCCATTGACTCCAAAGGCCGCGAAATCCTGTTCGTGGGGGACGGCACGGGCCGGTTTGAAATCTACCGCATGGAAAGCGGGAAGGAGCCCGCACAGCTCACCCGCTCGATCGGGGGAAGTTTTCAGCCGACCTATCATCCCAAACAGGATCTCTTTGTTTTTACGGGATTTCGCAAAGGACAGCAGCAGATTTACTTGACCCCGGCAAGAACCGCCCCGGCGGCCTCCACGGCGCAAGACCTGATGGAGCAGATCCGCGCTCGCGCCGAAGTGAAATCCACTGTCGAAACCTACGCCGCCCTAGCCAGCACCTGGTCCATCACCCAGCCCGTGCGCAAATACCGCTTCCGAGCTTCCACTGACTTCTTCTTTCCCGTTTTCTTTTATTCGTCTACGGACGGGCTGTTCTTCTCCGCTTATTGGCAGGCCTCAGAAATGCTGGGCAACCACCAGCTTCAAACCGCCGTCACATACGCTTCCGCACTTGATTTTCTCAACTATCAGGTTCTTTATTCATATCTCCGATTCCGCCCGCAGTTTTTTGTGGGCGTGCAGGGCGACACGCAGGAAAATGTTTTTGTGACCACGCGCGAACGCCGCCGCGAAGACGCCCAGTTCGTGGGCATCACTTACCCTTTGAACCGCTTTGACAGCCTCACCACCCGATTCCTGACCACGCAGAGGAATGTGCAGTACACCGATGATGATTTTGTGGCCTTGCGCGCCGTGGGGCGCGAAAATGTCGCGGGTTTGTCATTTGTGAGGAACATTTCCCAGGGCCGCTATCTGGAAACCACCAGCGGATACCGATTCAGCATCAACGGGGAAGAGTCTGACGATGCCCTGGGCAGCACTCTGGACTACCGCAACTTGTTTTGGGATTACAACCACTTCGTGCCCGCGCCGTCCGAAGGCACGGTGGCGTTCCGCCTAATGGGCGGGGCCAGCTTCGGCAGCGACAAGCAATTTTTCCGCACGGGCGGTTCAGATTTGCTCCGCGGATATGAACGCTTCAGCCTCCAGAACGCCTCCAGCCGCTTTGCGATTGCCAACTTGGAATACCGCTTTCCCATTGTCTTGAACGCCAACACCCACATCTGGTTTCTTTTCCCGGACTTTCTCTTTAAAAATGTTTACGGGCACATTTTCATGGATCAAGGTATTCTGTGGGAGCACGCCCCTGACCTGGCCCGCCAGCAGTTGAAGGATATTAAGCATTCCATCGGGGTGGGCTTGCGGTTTCAGGCCTTTGTGCTTCAAACTTTCCCCATTTCCATCCAGGCGGATTACGCCCGCCGCACCGTGGACGGAGAGCAGGTTTTTTATCTTGGCTTTGGACCCCATTTTTGACAAAATGGCATAAGCATGGCAAAAAATAAAAACCGTCAGGCTCATATTGTGCAGTCCGATGTAAATCCGTCTGCCGGCCCTGCCGGAATTTCATCCCGGGGCTGGAAGATCATCGGTGCGGGCGCGGGAATCGTCATCGTCGGATTCATCGTTCTCACATTCACGGACCCCGCAGGCCAGAACTGGGCTTCGAACCTCTCGCCCTTCCTGATTTTGGGCGGATACGGCGTTATCGCCGCGGGCATTCTCAAAAAATAATTTCATGTCCCTGCCCATTTTGGCAATCCTTGTGATTGGAACCCTCGCGTTGGGGTACCGTTTCTACGGCCAATTTGTGGCAAGCCAGTTTGCACTCACTGATAAAAATCCCACTCCAGCCGTTCAGGTCAACGACGGGGCGGATTTTGTTCCCACCAGGCCTTTTTACCTTCTGGGCCAGCATTTTTCCGCCATCGCCGCGGCCGGGCCCATTGCGGGTCCCATCATCGCCTGCCAGATGTTCGGATGGCTGCCTTGCGTCCTCTGGATTGTCCTTGGCGTCATTTTCATCGGCGCGGTCCATGATTTCGCATCGCTTGTGGCCTCCGTGCGCCACGGGGCCAGGTCCGTGGCGGAAATCATGAAGGAAAACATCGGCGGGCGGGCCTACCTGGCCATGATGGCCTTTATCTGGATTGCGCTCCTCTATGTGATTGTGGCCTTCACGGACATCACGGCGGGCACATTTGTGGGCATCACGGAGGAATTTAAAGAAAGGGATTTTTCTTTCAACCCAGGCGGGGCCGTGGCGGCCTCCAGCGTGATGTATCTCATGCTTTCAATCCTCATGGGCCTCGTGCAGAAAAAGTTCAACCCTCCTCTCTGGCTTCTCACCCTCATTTTTGTGCCGGCCACCCTGGGCGCGGTGTGGGCAGGCACTCAAGTTTCCACGCTCCTCCTCTTCACCCAAAAAACCTGGGGTCTTTCGATTTTGGTCTATTGTTTTGTTGCATCGCTCCTTCCTGTATGGCTTCTGTTGCAGCCGCGCGGTTATTTGGGCGGCTTTGTGCTTTACATGGCCCTCGCCGTGGGCGTGATTGGCATTTTCTTTGGACAATTTCAGGTTCAACAGCCGGCATTCAAAGGCTGGAGCGGAGCGGGCGCCACGGACGCCCTCTTTCCGTTTCTCTTCGTCACCATCGCCTGCGGGGCCTGCTCCGGGTTTCACGGGCTTGTTTGCTCCGGCACCACATCCAAACAGATTGAAAAAGAATCCCATTGCCGTCCTGTGGGATTTGGCGGCATGCTCCTGGAGGCGTTTGTTGCCATGATTGCGCTTTCCACGGTCATGATTCTTTCTCAGCAGCCCATTATGCCCGGCCCCGGAAAAATTTACGGCAACGGCATGGGATATTTTCTCACCATTCTTATCGGCGAGCAAAACATCCTCTTCGCCATCACTTTCGGCGCCATGGCTTTTTCCACGTTTATTTTTGACACGCTTGATGTTGCTACCCGCCTGGGCCGCTACATTTTGCAGGAGCTTTTCAACCTGAAGGGGCCTTCAGGCGCCGCCATCGCCACGGCGGCAACCGTTGCTCTCCCGGTTTTACTTGTTTCTTTTGCCGGAGCAGGCTCTTATCGGCAGTTCTGGACTCTTTTTGGCACCACCAACCAGCTCCTGGCCGCCCTTTCGCTGCTGGGACTCACGGTCTGGATGAAAAAAACCGGGAAAAATTATTGGATCACCCTTATCCCAATGATTTTCGTCATGAGCATTACGCTTTGGTCCCTGCTGATCCAAACCTCAAGGGCATTCAGCACATTTTCTGGTGTGAACATCTCATTTATGAACGGGATGAGCGCCCTTGTGCTGATTTCTCTGACTGGACTTTTGATTTATGATTCTGTACAAACTCTGAAGGGGGAATTATGGCAAGAAAAAAAATTAGCGTAATCGGAGCCGGCAATGTCGGCGCCACGCTCACCCAGCGGCTGGCCGAAGCGGAGTTAGGGGATGTTGTCGTTCTGGATATTCCGCAGACGGAAGGCATGCCAGCGGGCAAGGCGCTCGATATTTTGCAGGCAGGGTCGGTGTATGGCTACGACTCCAAAGTCAAAGGCACAACAAGCTATGACGACACTGCCAACTCCGACATCGTCGTCATCACGGCGGGCATTCCGCGCAAGCCTGGCATGAGCCGCGATGATCTGCTCAGCACCAATGCGGGCATTGTCAAAACCGTAACGGAAAATGTGGCAAAGGCGTCGCCGAACGCCATTCTCATAGTTGTTTCGAACCCGTTGGATGCCATGGTCTATGTGGCCTTGAAAACTTCCGGATTCCCGAAACACCGCGTCATCGGCATGGCGGGCGTTTTGGATTCATCCAGGATGGCCACATTCATTGCGGAGGCCACGCAGTCTTCCGTGGAAGACGTCCAAACCATGGTTCTGGGCGGCCACGGAGACACGATGGTGCCCATCACGCGCTATTGCACGGTGGCGGGAGTTTCCATCGACGAAATTTTGAAGAAAGAACAGGTGGCGGCCATCGTCAAGCGCACGGCGGAAGGCGGAGCTGAAATTGTGAAGCTCCTCAAAACCGGCTCCGCGTTTTACGCGCCTTCGGCTTCAGTAGTGGCCATGGTGGAATCCATCCTCAAAGACAAAAAGCGCATTCTGCCCTGCGCGGCGTTCCTGCAGGGAGAGTACGGCATCAATGATCTCTATGTGGGCGTGCCAGTGAAACTCGGCGAGCGCGGCATCGAGCAGATCATCCAGCTCAACCTGACCGTGGAAGAGCGCGTTGCTCTCCAAAAATCAGCAGAATCCGTCAAAGAGCTGGTGGAAGTCATGCGCCGCATGAAGGTGGTTTCCTAATGGCCAGGAACGGTACGCGCACGGAAAAAGACTCTCTGGGCTTAAAAGAAGTCCCCGATTCCGCCTATTGGGGCATCCAGACCCAGCGCGCGGTCGAAAATTACCCCATTTCAGGCCTGCGCGAGCATCCGAAATTCATCGAATCATTCGTGATCGTCAAAAAAGCCTGCGCGACGGTGAACATGGAATTGGGCCTACTCAAAAAGGAAATCGCAAAGGCCATCGTCAAGGCGTGCGATGAAATCTTGTCCGGCAAATTCAGGGACCAGTTCGTGGTGGATGTTTTTCAGGCGGGAGCGGGCACGTCGTTCAACATGAATGTCAATGAAGTCCTGGCCAACCGAGCCATCGAGATCATGGGAGGCAAAAAGGGTGAATACGATACATGCCATCCCAATGACCATGTCAACATGGCCCAGTCCACCAACGATGTTTTTCCCACAGCCATGCGCGTCAGCGCGCGCCTGCTGGTGGCTGAGCTCATTCCTGAACTCAACGAGCTGGAGTCTGCCTTAGGCATCAAGGCGAGGGAATTCGATTCCATCTTGAAATCCGGAAGGACTCATTTGCAGGACGCCGTTCCCGTCCGCCTGGGCCAGGAATTTGCCGCCTATTACAGATCCGTGCAGAAATGCCGCCAGAGAGTGGAGGCCGTCGCAAAAATGGTGGAAGAGCTGGGGATTGGCGGAAGCGCCGCCGGCACGGGGCTCAACACGCACCCCGATTACCGAAAAAAAGTCTGCAAATGCTTAAGCCAATGGACGAAAATCGAATTCAGCGCCGCCCCCGACATGCGGGAAGCCATGCAGTCCAACCTTCCCATCGCGGCGTTGGCCGCCACCCTGAAACTTCTCGCCGGCGAAATCGGCCGCATCTCCAACGACTTCCGCCTCCTCTGTTCGGGACCGCTCACAGGATTTGCTGAAATCATCCTGCCGGCGGTTCAGCCGGGCTCTTCCATCATGCCCGGCAAGGTGAACCCTTCGATGGCCGAGATGATGAACCAGGTCTGCTTTCAGGTGATGGGCGCCGAGCAGACCATCTCCCTGGCCTCCCAAGCGGGCCAGCTTGAGTTGAATGTCATGATGCCCGTGATGGCCTTCAACATCAACTTTTCTCTGGAAATCATGAAGAACGCCATCCGGGAATTCACGAACCGTTGCGTCAAAGGGATCCAGGCCGATGAAGCCCGCTGCAGGCACTATGCCGAAGTGAGTCCGTCTCTGGCCACGGCGCTCAACCCCTCCATCGGCTATGCCCGCGCCGCCGAAGTGGTGAAAAAGGCCCTCAAAGAGAAAAAATCCATTCCTCAGGTTGCCCTGGAAGACAAACTCCTCACCAAAGAGCAAATAAAAAAAATTCTTAATCCCAAACTGCTTACAGAGCCTGGCCTGCCAGGAAAATAATGAAACTCTTTACCAGTAACTTCTTCAAAGGCGTTGTCGTCCTCCTTCCCATCACCCTCACACTCTATATCGGCTATTTCATTTTCATACGCATGGACCGCCTGGGCCGGCTTATTTTGGGACAGTGGATCACTCGTGAAGACCTTCTCACCGGCATAGGGTTCCTCTCCACGCTTTCCTTCATCGCCCTCGTGGGATACAGCTCTTCCTTCTGGCTCACCTCCGGCTTGATTGATTGGGTCGAGAGCCAGTTTGGCCGGAGCCCCATCATGAAGGGCGTCTATGGCACCATCCGCGACGCCGTGCGCTCCATTCTGGGTGAAAAAAAGGTCTTCTCGCAGGCTGTGCTGGTGGATCTTCCGGCGCTGGGCATCCAGCGGGTGGGATTCGTCACCCAAGAAAAACCCACTTTTTTTGCGGCGGGAGAGGAGAAAATCGTGGTGTATCTGCCTCATTCTTTTCAGATTTCAGGCGAGATGATCGTGGTTTCAAAATCCCAGGTGAAGTTCCTGGACCTTCCGGCTGAAGAAGCGCTCAAGCTGATCATGTCCGCCGGCATCGCCAAGTCCTAAGAACATTTCCAAGATGCCAAACCTGCTCGCCGTTGATGTTGGGAACACCAACATCACTTTCGGCATCTTTCACGGTTCATCTCTCCGCACCTTTCGCCTGGATACCGCAGCAGCCAAAAAATCAGATTTTTCTCACAAGCTTTCCGTAAAATTAAAGAATTACAGAGGCCCCGTGGCCATTGCCTCTGTGGTGCCCTGGGCGGATCCTGTTTTGAAGCGGTTTTTTAAAAGCCGTTTGGGCCAAAATCCAATTTTTATCAACCCCAAATCCCGCCTTCCGGTCAAAAATCTATACAAAAACCCCGCTCTTGTGGGCGCCGACCGCATTGTGAACGCGGCCGCCGCCTGGGAGCTTTTTAAAAAACCCGTCATCGTGGTGGATTTCGGCACCGCCACAACTTTTGACTGCATCACAAGAAAGGGGGAATACGCGGGAGGGCTCATTGTTCCGGGCCCAGACCTGGCTTCCGAAAGTCTCCGGCTAAAGACCGCAAAACTGCCTTTTGTCAGGATAGCCAGACCTGCCCGCATCATCGGGAAAACTCCCAAAGAGTCCATTCAATCCGGCCTTTTTTACGGCTATGTCTCGCTGGTTGACGGGGTATTGGACCGGCTTCTGAAGGAACTTGGACCTGGAACAAAAGCCGTTTCAACGGGCGGGCTCGCCACTTTGATTGCAGGAGCTTCCCGGCACCTCAAAAAGTCCTCTATCTACCCCAATTTGACTCTGGAAGGCATTACAATTTGTTACAAGAAGTTTACAAAAAGTTTAGGACAAAAATAACCCCTTCTGATACCATAGTTCAATGCGCCGGGCATTATCTGCCTTTTTTCTTGCTGTCTTTTGCTACAGCTTTTTGGCTGTGCCCTATGCCGAAGCCAGCCTCTGGAAAGAGCGCCGCGCCGCGGTGGAAAGCGCCAAAAAAGACACTCTTGTAGCCCAGCTTCCCCGCGTCCGTCCGGCCGCGTTTCCCAACATATCTTCTTCTCTCGGCGAGCAGCCCTCTGTGCTGGACAGTTTGCCCCTTGCCGCCGCGTCTCACATTCCCCTCACAAGCCTGAAACTGCCTCTGGCATATTCTAATTTCAAGTCCGCCCATTTTCCGGCCAGCTGGAAACCCTCCGATTTGACCGTCATCAACATTCAGGACGTCCACATGAACGCGGAGGCCCAAACCAACATCTCCAAATCCCTGCAAGAATTGATCGATCAAGGCAAAGTGGATATGGTGGCCTTGGAAGGCGCATTTACCGATGTAGATGTCTCTGGATTCAGGACTTTTGAAGACCAGGAATCGGTCAGAATGGTGACGGACTACTTCTTGAAAGATAACAAACTCTCGGGAGCAATCCATGCTGCTCTGACATTGACGCCTCACCCCGACCCTCTCCACTACGTGGAGAGGGAGAAATACCCTCCTTTTGTCGGCGTTGACGACAAATTTCTTCATACAGCTCACATTCAGGCCTACAAAGACTCTGTGGGCAAGGCTGAGGGCCTTAAAAAAGAGCTCTCCAATGAGGAAGCCGTTCTGGAGCAGAAAAAACCCCAGGTTTATAATCCCGCACTTCTCGCCTTTGACAAGCAGGTCACGGCTTACCGCAAGGGTACACTTCCGTTGGGTGAGTATGTGAAGTCGTTGTCTGCTCTTTCTAATCTCGAATCTCGATTTTCGAATCTCTCCCAGTTCCTCAAGGCCCTTGCCATGGAACAATCCCTCGACTTCAAGCAAGTGGAAGCCGAGAGAGGCAAGATGGTGCAGTTCATCCCTCCTATTAGCCATGGCATTCTGGCCGCATATTGCAGAATCTTTGAAGCTTCCCTTCACCTATTATCTTTTGGGTGTGGCGGCTGCCCCTTCTGCAAAGGCAGCAGTGCAGGATCCTATTTCGACTGAAATCAATCAGAATTTGAACTCACCCCTCTCTTTGGAACTCTCCAAACTCAATATCAACATGGTCAGCACGAAAAAGGTTATAAATACCGGAACTTTGGAAGGCCGGGCCTTCACCCAAGCCACGCCCTTCATCAGCGCCACCCAGCTCCTTCAGAGCCGCCTGGCAGAGCAGACTGCCACGGAACGCTCGCAGTAACCCCTCCAACCGCTCTTGACAAGGTTCGCCACTTGTGCTAACCTTGATGGGCTGGACATCATCGCCGCAAGGGAGGGGAACATGCCCACTAAAAATCCAAGAATCCACGTCGTGCTGGAAAAGCCGCTTTTTGAGAGAGTGAAGGGACTGGCGAAGAAGAATGGTCTTTCTGTGAGCCTGGAGGCCCGCGAGCTCATCCGCGAAGCCCTGCGCTACGGCGGATCTAAAACGATGCGCGTCTACACGGGAAAACACTTCTCTACAATGATCGGAAAATATCGGGCCGGTCGCGTCGGCAATTTGGACGACATTTTGGTCGAGCAAGTCCATGGGTAGCGTCCTTGCGGACACGAGCGCTCTCTACGCGCTCATCAATCCTGAGGATGATCACCACCCCAAAGCTGTGGAGATTTATGGATCCCTCCTCCAACGACAGGTCGTACTGGTGCTGCCGAACTTCATTCTGGCTGAAACCCACACGCTCATCAATCGACGGATTGGACACCTGGCTGCTCGTGAATTCCTGCAAAAGACGATTCAGGATTTCAATATTGAACGGGCGACCGTGGAAGACGAGTGGACGGCCCTTGCGACTCTAGTTGAAGGCCGCCGTTCAAAGGGATTGAGCTATTTTGACGCCATCGCCGTTGCCGTCGCTGAGCGGCTGGGAATAGAGGAAGTATTCACATTCGATCGTCACTTCAAATTGATGGGCCTCAAAGTTTGCTCGTCCTGACACGCCGCGTTTGACTCAAATCCCCGAAAACTGGTAAAATACCTTGCTTATGAAATGCCGTCATTTTTGGGCCGCTTTCGCGGCTTTTTTCCTTTTATCCGGAGCCGCTTGGGCGGACCCTTATCAGGATGCCGTCTCCAAGCTTTCTGACAAGAACCCTGCCGTCAGAAAACAGGCTGCTGAAGCCCTGGGCGGCCTCCGCAACAACGCGGCTGAGGGGCCCCTCAAAAAGCTTCTGACAGACACTTCCCCGCAGGTCCGCGCCTCCGCCGTGGAGGCCCTGGGCGTAATGCGCATCCAGTCTGCCGGGCCGCAAATCGCCAAGATGCTGGAAACTGACCCTGACCCCATCGTTCGCCAGGCCTCAGCCATTTCACTGGGTTACATCGCTCTCCCGCAGACAATTCCATCCTTGATTAAAGGTCTCAAGGACGCCCATGACGGCACGCGCTTTGCCTGTGTCAATTCCCTGGGGATTTTGCGCGACCCCTCGGCGATGGAACCCCTCAAGGAACTTCTCAAATCCCCGGATCCCCGCATGCGCAAGTCCGCGTCATATTCTCTGGCCAAAATGAACGACAAAGCCACCGTTCCCGCCCTGCTCGAATCCCTCAAAATGTCCCGCTCCACCGAAACCGTCAACGGCAAGGTTTTTGCGGACGCCACCGTGGCCATCTCAGTTTTGAGATCTCTGGGGGAACTGGGCGACAAATCCGTCATTCCCAAAATTGCCCCTTACATGAACGACGCTGACGCCAAAGTCAAAATTTCCGCGGCTCATTCCCTTTATCTGCTCGGCAACAATTCCGGAGTGCCCCTGGCCCGCAAATACGTGAAAGACCGGGACGCCGGCTCCCGCAAGGCCGCCGCCGACATTCTGGGCGGCATGGGCGCGGCCGAAGACCTTCCCGCCCTGAAAGTCCTTGCAACTGACCCGGACCCCCAAGCTCTGGAATCCGCAAAATCCGCTGTCCAGAAGCTTTCAGCCAAATTGTCACCGCCCAAAAATTTACCCAAGAAAAAAATCTGATCCCATGATAAAAAAATCAATTATTTTTGCGTGCTTGCTTCTACTCACCCCGGTTTTTGCGCGCTCGGAATCCTCTGGCTCCAAATGGCGGGAATATTTCGGCCTGGAAAGCAAAGAGGACACCGTGAAGGCCAGCGAAGATGAAATCCCAGCGCCCAAGCGCGAACGCAAACCCCGCAGAAAGCGGACCATTGATAACCCGGAAGGCATGGTGGACCTTGTCGATTCGCCCACCTCAAACGTGCTGGATTACGGCGGGTTTCGCCTTAATTTTCGGCTCTATACCGCGGGCGGCGTGCAAAACCACATTTCCTTCGGCGTGTTCAAGCGCTTGAACATCGGCGCCACCTGGGATATCGAAAAACTCCTGGGCTCTGAAGATCCCCGCACGGTCTCACCCACCCTTTTCGCAAAGTTCCGCATTTATGACGGGGGGAACGTTCTTCCTTCTTTCGCGGTCGGGTATGACGGCCAGGGCCGCTTCTATGACCGCACGGTGGATGAATATTCCGAGCGCGAACGCGGCCTTTTTGCCGCCTTCACCCGGGAAATTTATTGGCCCGCGCTTCAAATCCACTTTGGCGCCAACATCGCCAAGTTCAAAGACGCCGAAGTTTACGGCTTCACGGGGCTTTCCTACCAGATTGAAGACAAAGTGGCCCTCCTCATGGAATACGACAACATCCGCAAGGGCCCCAATAACCGCTGGAACGCGGGCGTGCGCTTTTTCCCGGTGCCTTCGCTCGCCGTCGATTTCGCTTTCCGCCGTATCGCCTCGAAGTATGACAAAGAGCGCATCATCCGCATCAATTGGGTGGGGGCCTTTTAATGGCTGATGAAGTCGGCGCGCTGGATTTTGAAATTCCCATTGTTGAGCTCGAGAACAAGATTGCGGAGATCCGCAGTTTGAACCAGAGCGAAACCG
>Ga0155662_1004_pt3 | contig 13229 bp, 8 predicted proteins | sample RifCSPlowO2_01_FD_107319 | JGI IMG/M metagenome (GOLD analysis project Ga0155662, IMG submission 107319) | Elusimicrobia bacterium RIFCSPLOWO2_01_FULL_54_10
CGCGGGCTTCAGGGTTCAGGGCACGTTTTCTCATCCCAACATACTCGCCTTTTTTTTAGTGTTCACAATCATGTTGGCCTTCTACAGCCTCAAAAGCGGGATCTTTAAGCTCACAGGATTTACAAGAACAGGCCTCAAACTGTTCATTTTGAACTGCATCATCCTGCTGGTGGCTACAAAAACCAGGAACGCCTGGATCGCCTGCTGGCTGTTTTTTGCGGCCTATGGACTTTTAAAGGAAAAGAAATATCTATGGCTTTCGCTGCTCCTGCCGCCCCTGGCACTCCTGAGCCCCCCGATTTTGGAACGAGCGAGGGATCTTCTGCAGGGCACGGGAACCAACATTGAAAGCGAGTTGAATTCATTTGCGTGGAGAATGGAACTGTGGAAGTCGGGGCTGGCCTATGCCAAGGACAATCTTGTGTTCGGCTATGGGCTCAATTCGTTCCGTCCTCTCTCGGTTGAATTTTTCAAGGGAGCAAGCGCCGGAGGGGCGCCCGCCCACAACACCTATGTCCAGATGCTTTTTGAAGCCGGCGTCATCGGCGCTCTCCTCTATATTTCCATCTTTTGGAGCATTCTTAAAGCATTTTTTAAGCGCATCAAAAAGTCAGCTTCCAGGCTCTCATTGGAATGCGCAATCGCCACCGCTTATGTGATCTCTTACGCCTTTTCCTGCGCGGGAGACAATTTGCCGGACTATATCGCATTTAACTGGTATGTCTGGTTTTTCATCGGCATCATCCTTAAAGCCATTCACATCAACTATGAAGAAAATATCAATCATCATTCCATCGTTTAATTCCCGCAAGACCATCGGAGCCACAATCCAGGCTCTCCTGAGTCAAACCCAAAGAGAGAATATCTCGGAAATCCTTGTGGTCGACAGCTCGGACGACGGACAAACCAAGCCTTATCTCAAAGAGTTAAAAATTGAGAAGCTGAGAGTCATAGAGCCGGGAATTAAAGTGATGCCTGCCCGCGCCCGCAACATCGGGGCTGAAATCTCCCGGGAGGATATTCTGGTGTTCGTTGATTCCGACGCATACATGGCCCCCGATTGGATCGAAAAGATTTTGAAGCGTATTGAAGACGGGTGCAGGCTTGGAGGCGGGGCGATTCTTCTGCCGGAGTCTCAAAAGCATAAATGGATCCCGACAGCCCAATACTTCCTGCAGTTCAATGAGTACATGGACAACGGAAACGCCCGCGTGAAGCCGTTTTTGCCGTCATGCAACATGTTTTGCGACAGGGAGATCTATGACCTGGCCGGCGGATTCCCTGAATTGAGAGCTTCCGAAGACGTGCTTTTTTTTTTAAAAGCGGGAGTGTTCGCAAAAGTATGGTTCATTCCGGAAGCAAAGGTCTTCCACATCTTTAGAGAAAGCGTGTCCTCCATGATCAAGAACCAAAGGCTTCTCGGAAAGTATGTGCTGATCTACAGGCGGCTGGCCGAAAAATCCAGGTTTTATTACCGCGGGTTTTGGCCCCTCCTCTTTCTTCCTGTGTTCATGTCGGTCAAACTTTTAAGGATTCTCAAAAGGCTGGTGGTCAGCCGGGGGGACATTCTCCTGCAGTTTATTTTGTTTTCTCCGGCGTTTCTCCTGGGATTCATGTTCTGGGGAGTCGGATTAGTCGAAGGAATTTTAGCGGTCGAACCCAAAGAAGTGAGAGGTTTGGAGGCATGGTCATTTTAGGAGTCCGGTATCACAATCTAACCCGGCGGAGCGCTCTCAACCGCGCCCTGTCGTTGGCGGACGGGTCTGAAAAAAATCAAATATTTTTTCTGAACTTGGACTGTCTTTATAACGCCTTGAATGATGCTGATTACAGGCAGGCGCTCAGTTCTTCCAGTTTGACCTTGCCCGACGGGATTGGAATAAAGCTTGCCACCAGGCTTTTTGGGGGGAGGATGAAAGAGAATCTTAATGGGACCGACTTCTCGCCCCTCTTGATGTCTGAACTAACCGAAAGAGGCCACAAAATCTATCTTCTTGGAGGGAAAGAAGGCGTCGCAAAGGCCGCGGCGGATGTTTTAAGAGAAAGAATTCCCGCCATTCAAATCGTGGGTGCCGAGTCCGGATTTTTTGAAGGAGATGATGCGGTTCAGAGCATCAATCAATCCGGTGCAACCGTATTGTTTGTCGGCATGGGGGTTCCAAAACAGGAAAAATGGATCATGCAAAATCGGGAAAGCCTCAAGCCGCGCTTGTGCCTGGGCGTGGGCGCCCTTTTTGACTGGATCTCAGGAACGCATACCCGGTCCCCTGCGGTTTTTCGAAAACTCAATCTGGAATGGTTTTGGAGGGTGTTGATCGAGCCCCGCAGAATGTTCAAAAGATACTTTGTGCATGATCTTCCATTCCTGCTGGTGCTCCTTTTTAACAGGCTCAAGGTTTTATGAGCTCCTCTACCGACGTCTCGGTCATCATTCCCATTTTCAACGGCGAGCGCTACGCAGACAAAGCCATTGAGAGCGTTCTGGCCCAGACCCTGCCCGCTTCACAAATCATCGTGGTGGACGATGGGTCCTGGGACGAAACGCCAGCGGTGCTGGAACGCTACCGAGGAAAAATTAAGATCGTCAGGGTTAAAAATAGGGGCGTTTCCAATGCCCGGAACATCGGCATTTCGCTTGCGCGCGGCCGCTATGTCGCATTCCTGGACCACGACGACGTTTGGTTCAAGAATAAGCTTGAAAAGCAAATTGCGGCGCTTCAGAAGTATCCGGAAATAGGCTTCATTTCCTCCAATTATTTTGTGCGGTATGAGCGCTTTAACAACCGGCTTGTGCGGCACTATTCCACCCTTCTCAATTTCAGCCGCTTGAACTTCAACCGGCCCTTAAAAGAGCATGCCTTCAAGCTGCTGATGGAGGAAAATTTCATCGGGACGCCGTCGATGGTCATGATGAAGAAAGAAGTGATCGACCAAGTGGGCTTGTTCAACCTCAAATATCAAGTGGGCGAAGACCTGGACTATTTTCTGCGCGCCTCCCTTGTCACCAATTTCATCATGCTTTCGGAGCCGTTAAGCTATAAACGGACCCACGGCACAAACGTGACCAACGATATCATCCGCTCTTACGCGGGGTATCGGGAAGTCCTGAGCCATGCGATCATGCGCCACCAGCCCACGATTGATGCCACGGACCTTTCACGGGTTTGCGCCCTGGCATTGGCCAAGAACAACTATCAGCTGGGGAATGTCTATTTTGAGCAGGGGCAAAGGAAAAAGGCGTTCCTGCATTACATGCAGGCTTTAAATTATTCTTCATCATGGCCCAGCGTTAAAATCTTCATCATGACTTTTTTTAAGAAGCTTGCGAGATTTCTCACGCTTGACCGGTTCACCGCAAAATTAAAAGAGCGGATGCCTCTGACTTAAAATCTTATGGAGTCACAGATTGTTCACAAGGGTCTCATTCTCCGTCGATACAACGCCTTCCGCTTCCCGGCTTGATCCAAGTCCATAAGTCTACACAATAATTTTACCAAGCCTCCATGGATAATCTTTATCGCTTTATGTATTTTGGCCTCACGATGAGATTTGTATTTGAAGATAAAGGGAGGATGGAATCATGAAAGTATATCTGGAACAGAAAAAAGCAGGGTGGATGGCGGGAGCGGCCGTGTTTCTCTGCTCAGGGCTGGGGTTTTCAGCGGAAACGAGCCTGCCGTTTTTGAACATGAGCGTGGGGGCGCACGCCCAATCCATGGGGGGGGCCTACATGGCGCTGGCAGAGGACGGGAGCGCCAACGCCACAAATCCCGCGGCCATTGCAGGAGCGGAAAAACGCAATATTTTCCTTTATCACAGCCGGTTTGTTTCCGGATATACCTATAATTATCTGGGTTACGCCCATCCATTCCAAAGCCGCAAATCCGGTTTTGGGCTTGCCATGGGGTACCTCTCCAAAGGCGACTTTCAGGGCCGGGACCAAAACGGCGTTGAAACAGGCAGCTTCAATGCCAATGACACGCTGTTAACTCTAACCTATTCCAGAAAAATGTCATCAGCCATTTCCCTGGGGGCGGGAGCCAACTTCATCCATTCGAGCGTCGAATCCGTTTCAGCTTCCGGGTTTGCGTTCGATTTTTCAGGCTCCTATCGCCTCTCGGAAAACACCAATTTCGCCGCGGGCGTGTTTCACTTAGGCCCTGCGATATCCTATGCCAATCAAAAATCCGATCTGCCCTCCCAGATTTCCGCGGGCTTGGCTCACCAGTTTTTTGGGGCTCTCACGCTCACCGGGGACGCCCGCTATGGGCTAAAAAACCAGAATTTTACTCTGGGTTTTGGCGGGCAGATGAGCTTGGCCAAAATCGCGTCGCTGCGGCTGGGATACACGTCTCAGATTTCCAAATCACTGCCAGTCGCCTCCAATTCGAACAGTTCCATTAACAACTTGAGCGGATTAGGGATGGGCATGGGATTAAAACTTTTTTCAAAAACCAGTTTGGACTACGCCTTTGTGCCCATGGGCGAACTGGGCGGCACACATCACATGGACCTGAGCTGGGGGTATTAATCCAATGAAAAAATTATTTGTACTGATGCTTTTTGTCGCGGGGAATGCGCAAGCGGCGGTCTGGCAAAATGAGATCATCGAAGACGGAGTTTCGGGCGCCCATGTCTCCTTTGGCCTGGACAGGTTCAGAGACAATCATGCGGCTTATGTCGGGGCAGAGGCCGGCGCCATAAATTACGCCAAGTGGAATGGAACGCAATGGCTCCCGGAAGTGATCCGCTCCGGGTTTCAGTCCATCGAGAGCATTTCCCTGGCCGTGGACCAAAACTTTGAAATTGTCATGGTGGGGTTCATTGCCCGCGCGATCTCCGGCGGAACGGAGCTTTACCTGGCCCGAAAGGTGTCCAGCGGGAGTTGGAGCACGGAACTTGTTTCCTCAAGCGCCACCTTAAAAGCCGTGACCCTTTCCATCAATGACGCCGGCTCGCCCCGCATGATGTTCACTCAATCGGAAGGCGGCGTAACTCTGCTGAGATATGCCCGTTATACGGGGACCCAGTGGGTCCTGAGCAATGTGGACCGGGCCAATGACATCACCGCTGTGTCCATAGTTCTGGACAGCACCTTGAATCCCCATGTCAGTTATGTCGTCAACACCAGCACCGGCATTTATCTCAAGTTCGCTCAGTTTGCAAACGCCCTGTGGCAGTTTCAACTTCTGGAAGCAGGCGCATCCGAAACTTCAATCGTGCTGGCACCGGGCAACAATCCCAGGATTGCCTATACGGTCGGCTCTCAGCTCAAATACGCGGAACGAGTCAACGGCGCCTGGCAGACGGAAACCGCGCTTTCGACCGCCTCATTGAGAGGCATTTCTCTGGCAATCGATCCTGCCGTCAATCCCGGCATCAGTTTTGTCAACGGCTTGGGCGAAGTGATGTTTACGCGGAGGATGGGGACAACCTGGACTCACGATATCGCGGATGCTTTGGGAAGAGGCACGGCAACCGCCATGAAAATCAGCGGTTCCGGCCAAATCCGGATCGCTTATGCTACCAATCAATCTTCTGTCATGTTTGCGCGAACTGTGACAACGGATGATACTATGCCGACGATTTCAATTCTGTCTCCGGCTAACGGAGCCACAGTTTCCGGCACGGTCAACATCACCGGGACAGCTGCAGATGACCAGTCGGTCCCCTTCACCTCCATCCAGATCGACAACGGCGCATTCATTGGAGCAAACGGCAACGGCAACTGGTCCTATTCTCTGAACACCGTGCAGTTCGTCAACGGCGATCACACGGTCACCGCCCGGTCATCAGACGCGAACGGGAACCTGGCCTCCACTTCCATCACGGTGAATGTGCAGAATGTGGGCGGCCAGACGGACATCGTTGCTCCCACAATTTCCATTCTATCGCCGGCCACCGGCAGCACCGTTTCCAGCACCATCACCATTTCCGGCACGGCCGCGGACAACGTGCAATTAGTCTCGGTTGCCGTCTCAGTGGATAACGGCGCTTTCGTAAACGCCTCGGGCACCGGCACCTGGAGCTTCACGCTCAACACCACCGGGCTTTCCAACGCCAGCCACGGCATTGTGGCGCGCGCTCAGGATTCCAGCGGAAACCAGGCCACTTCGGGCATTTCTATCAATGTTTCAAACAGCGTCGTTCCTCCTTCCACCACCACCGTATGGGCAACGGAATGGATCGAACAGAACGCGAGCGCTCTGCGGCCGGTCTTGATTTATGACGCCGCTCGCAATCCTCATGCCATCTACGAAGTGACGGGTGCTGCCGGCGGCTTGATCCAATTGCGCTACGCGCGCTGGACCGGCTCAGCCTGGGCGGTGGAGAGCGTTGACGAAGGCGTTGGAGCGTTCTCCTATTCTTCCTTTGCCTTGGCCTTCGATTCGTCCGGCAACCCCATTGTGGTCTATGTCCGGACCGGCAGTGGTGGAAATTCTCTAAATTTCGCGCGCCGAGGCACTTCCGGCTGGACACTGGAAGCATTGCCCTCCGGAACGCAAGTCTTTGGCGGCCCGGCCAACCTGTCGTCTGTGGCGCTGGCTTTGGGCAACGACAGCCAGCCCCGCATCGCCTTCTCCGCCAATTACGGCGCGGGCATGGGTTCGGAAATCGAATATCTGCGCTATACGGGCACGGAATGGAGGCTTTCCCTGGTCGATTCTTCCACCGGCACAAGCTATGACTCCGTTTCCATCTCTATGGATTCCAACCGAAATCCCGGCATCGCGTATGTCGCGCATGTGACCACTGCAGCGGACGTTTCCCAGTTGCAGGCTGCGCTGTGGAACGGCGTTTCCTGGAACCGGGAATTTGTGGCGGCAATTCCTGCTGCCGGCGCCGACCGCACTTCAATCGCACATGACTCAGCCAACGCGCCGAGCATCGCCTACAGCTTTGGCAATCAGGTTCGCCTGGCGGAAAGAAGCGCAAACTGGTCAGACCAGCAAGCCGACACCGCCGGAACCATCACGGGCGCGGCCCTCGCATTTGACGGCACAAACCAACCTGCGATTTCTTATGCGGCCGACGGCCAATTGAAAGTGGCTGTCAGAGCTGCAGGAATCTGGAACAGGGAAACTCTCGCTTCCAACGCAAGCGAAGTGACCTCCATCAAGGGCCCCGCCTTAGGCATCGCTTATGCTGTCAGCGGGGCTTCAGGCAGCGGAGCGAAATTCGCAAAAACTGTTTCTTCCGGCACAACTAATCCGCCTGTAGACCAGCAGGATCCCACCGTTGCAATCGGGTTTCCCTCAAACGGAGCCTCGGTTTCCGGCACCATCACCATTTCCGGAACGGCTGCGGACAACGTCGCGCTTTCCGGAGTGAACATCAGTGTGGATCAGGGTGCCAATCAGGCCGTTTCGGGCCTGGCCAGCTGGACCTTCAGCCTGGATACCGACCCGTTGGCCGACGGCGCTCACACTTTGACCGCCACCGCCACGGATTCGAGCGGCAGAACCGGCACAGCTTCCATCACAGTCAATGTAGCTCACAGCACGGTTACGGCCGGCCCTCTGGAATTGAGCGACCTGGCTGTTGTGGAATTGGGCACAAACGATGCCAAGATATCGTGGAGAACAAACTACATGGCTGACAGCCGTGTGGACTACGGCACTTCCACGGCGTACGGGCAACAAGAGTTTGATCCTCCCTTAAAAACCAACCATGTGATGATCGTCAAGAACCTTTGCCCCAATGTCCAATATCATCTCCGCGCCACATCCCGGGACTCCCAAGGCCAGACCGTTCAATCTGCTGACGTCACTTTGACAACCAACAAGAAAAAGATCAAAACCATGAAGGTGGTGAGACGTGCCATCGAGTGGGAATATGACCGGGATGACGGATTGTCCCATTTCACGATCTGCCGGAGCACCAAGAGTTACCCCACGCTCTCAGATAATCAAGGGACCTTCACCGTCACAAGCATGTCCTGGGAAGACCCCATGGCCGTCCCGGGCGTGAGGCACTATTACACCGTTTATCCCGAAGGCGTTTTTGGCAATCTCACCGCGGACCCTCAATCCATCTCCTCTCTCTCAGGCTCCGCTGAGATGACCGCGGGCATGTGGAAGGTTGTGAATTCAGGAGCGGGCGAAACCATCACTCTCAGCAGATGCCAGGTGGTGGTGCCGGCTCAGAGCCTGGCCTCCGACATGGAACTTTCCGTTCAGGAGCCCAATCTCCCGGAAAACGACCCCAGTCTTATGAAATCAAAGGAAAAAGGTTATGTTGTTTTAGGCCGTCCAGTGGATCTGGGCCCGGACAACCTGACTTTCACCCGGCCGGTCACGTTGATCCTGGCCTATGAACCGGCGGAACTGAACGGCGTCAAGCCCGAGAACATCAAGGTGGGTTTTTGGAACACTCAAACTCAGGAGTGGGAATTATTGGATTCCCAGGCGGACCAGAATCAAAATGTGGTCTCCGCGCAGACAAGCCATTTCTCCAGATACGCTCTCCTGGCCCAAGTTTCTGCTTTCCAAGACGTCGCGATCTCCGCGGCCTATTCCTATCCCAACCCCGTGAAAGATTCCGGCCGCCTGACATTCTATGTGGAAGCGGGCGGGGCGGAGACTGTGGACCTGCGCATCTATAACGACTTGGGCCAAAAAATCCATGAAGCCGCACTTCCGGGGCCCGGGAATGTCCAGGGGAAACCCGCGTTCCAATACCAGTAGGACGCCGCCGGAATTCCCAATGGAACTTACATCTATGTGGTTGAAGCCAAAAAAGACGGCCAGGCATCCGTCAAAAAGGAGGAGAAGCTCGCCATAATCCGATGAAAAACACGACACGACGCTCAGCCGCAAAGTTCCACAGGCACGCGCAAAAACGGAAGCATCACGACACTCCGTACTTCGAATATATCAAGAAAGAGGATGTCGTTATGGATCCGGATGATTACCTGAAAAGCAAAAATCCTTGCCTGTAAACAAGGATTTATCCATTGAAACATTGCGGGGCATCGCAATCCTTTTGGTGGTGTCAGGGTACATCGTGCGGAGCGATATTATTAATGGGAATCCGGAATCTTCCTTTACGGCTTCCATTTTAAAATATTTCTTCTATGCCGCCTCCTACATCCGCATGCCGCTTTTTACCGCGATCTCGGGATTTTTGTATGCAAGCTCTCCCGCAACGTCTTCAACGATAAAAAAGTTATATCTGGGCAAGGCCCGGCGCCTGCTGATCCCGTTCTTCGTGGTTTCAACCCTGCAGTATGTTTTCTTTTCACTTTTTCCACTGTCCAATTCAAGGCCCGTCTTGGCCGACATCGCGTGGATCTATTTATTTCCCTACCACCAATTCTGGTTCATCTATGCTATTTTCATGATTTTTCTGGTCGTCGGCGCATTGGACGCCCTGAAAGCTCTTGATACTCCGGCCAAATGGGCCGCGTGCCTGGCGGTTGCCCTGACGCTGAATTTCAGCTTGGATTTTATGGGCAAGAACCTTCTGTCCATTCCCGGAGTGAATTATTTAATTCCCTATTTCCTGCTGGGCTACGGTCTTAAGCGGTATTCTTATCTTCTATTTTCAGGCACGGCGCTGCGGATTCTGGGCGGGCTCTTTATTTTGAGTTTTGGAGCTCAGCAATTCATGCACTTCACTCATGCGTCTCTAAATTTTCACGGCCACAGGATCCTGGGCGCATTCGTGGCCTTCTCCGTCCTTCCGCTCCTGTTTTACTTCAAGCGGCCCATCCCAATTTTGGCCTGGCTGGGCGGATACGCGTTTTGCATCCATCTTTTCTATCTTTTTGGAGAGGGGATGTCGCACCTGGTGTTTGGGGGGATGTTTAAAAGCACTCCGGGATTTTTCCTGGTTTGCCTATCGGCAAGCATCGTTCTGCCGATATTCGCGCAGGAACTTCTGGAGAAGTCGTCAGTGACTAGAAGGCTGGTTTTGGGCCAAAGAGCCTGAGCGGCTTATTGATTCATCTGCGTCTGAAGCGCTTGCAGACTGGCCCAGGGGAAGCCCCGAAGCCGTCCGTTGCTGTCCGCCCAGCACGCCTGCTGTGACTGCCCGTTCGGGCAGTTAAGAATGCCGCCCGCTTTCGTATAGGGATTGCCTTCCGGATATTTGTTGGCGGGGTTTTCCGCTCGGAAACTGACCGTTCCGGCTTTATCCCACACTACCATTCCATGCCTCTGTACCGCTTTGGCAATCATCCTTGCATAAGGGTCCATGTCCATCGCGTCCAAGTTGAGGTTGGCCGGGAGCCGAAAGATCGCGCCTTCCGGGATTGCGTCCGCGTAAGTAAAGCTGCCGTCCGTGCGGTTGGCGGGCCAGGACCAGCGAGGATAGGCCATGATTTCCGGCAAAGCCACGCCGATCACATGGTTGATCACGCCTGCCTGTTGTTCTTCAATGGTGATAATGCCGGCCAAGAAGGCCAAGCTCGTGGCGGTGGTGCCGTATTTGGCGCCGGTTGTGGTGTTCCAGTCGCCGCCTTCGGTTAAAAAGTAACCCGGATTGGTGGACATGCTGTCTATACGGCCGCCCCAGCGCGCGCCCCATTCATCCACAGTCTGACCCGCGGAGTTCACTACCCTGGCTCCGGTCTTCGCCATCAGCCAGAATTCCCATAGCATTCCTGTGGAAGGCTGATAAACCATGGCTTCCTGGTCAGTGCCCGAGGCCGCCACAAAGTTGTCCGGCAGCGGGACCGCGGTCCATTTGGCCTGCTGAGCCGCATTAGACCAGCTGGGGTTGTTGCGGTCCCAGTTTCTGACGCGAACCGTGGGCTGATTGGGTCCGACGATAAAGATGGCGGGGGTATATTGGCTGATGTTGACCGCGGCCACGTTGTAATATCTGCTGATCTGTCCCTGGATGTTGGTCACCCACGCGGCTGATTTAGGATCCAGAGGTGCATTGTCCGCCAGAACACGGTGGACGTAACTGTTGGCGGCAAACTCACGGCCCGGCACGATGGTAATTGATGGGCCTGCGGGAAGCGTGGGAGGCGTTGCATCTGTGACCGTGACAAGCGCGGAGGCTGTGGCCGAACCCGCCGAATTGGTGGCGGTCAAAGTGTAGCGTGTGGTGGCCGTGGGGCTCACCTGGCGCGATCCGCCGGAGGCGGAGACAACGCCGATGCCCTGGTCAATGGAAACGGATGTGGCTGTGCTCGCAGGCCAGGTCAGAGTGGCCGACTGGCCTGATGTGAGGGTTGCGGGTGAGGCCGTGAGCGCAGCAGACGGAAGAGACGGTGGCTGCGGCCCGGACATCGTCAACACCGACATTTCATAAAGGGAATATCCATACGCCGTGGCTCTTTGCGTGCCGTGCATTCTCAGAAAGCGCGTGGTCACAAGGTTAGGGAGCTGAATTGTTTCCTGGCCCCCCTGCCCGTTCGTGGTTGTATAGATATTCGTCCACAAAAACCCGTCATTGGACGTCTGGAGCGTATAGGCTCTTGCGTAGGCGGCTTCCCAGCTTAAATTCACCTGGTTGAAGGATCTGGGAATGATGAAATCCAGTGAGAGCCATTGAGGATCGGAAAATTGAGATGACCACCGGGTTGAAGCATTTGCGTCCACGGCGTACGATGGAAGAAAAGCCGCGGATTGTTGGGAGGATGCCTGAGCGATCATTTGGGGGGTGGTGTAGGTCACCGTCATTTCGTAGATGGAATAGCCGTAAGTCGTTGCCCGCTGCGTTCCGTACATTCTGATGTATTGGGCGTTCACGGGAGTGATATTAATGACCTCAGTTCCTCCCACTCCGTTGTTGGTGGTGAAAACATCCGTCCAGGTTGTTCCGTTCAAGGACACTTGAATCCGGTAGGCCCTGGCATAGGCCGCCTCCCATTGAATCACCACCCTGCTGATGGTCTTGACGCTGCCGTAGTTGACCATGATCCACTGCGGGTCCGAGAACGCGGAACTCCAGCGCGTGGTCGTGTTCCCGTCAAATGCCAGGCTGGAAGCGTATCCGGTGCCGTAGGTGCTGGAAACGCTGTAGAGCGTAAGAGCGGGAGCGAGGGAGATGTTCTGGGGTGCCGGAAAATTGAGATTGACCGGGAAATTGAAAACCGTGGACGCCGCCCGCAAGGCGCCGGCGCAGAAAAGGGCCAGAATGATGAAACCCGAACGCTTTAACGTCATATTCATTTTCATTTAAAGATGCTCCCTGTACTATAGTTCTATTTTTACTCGCTACAGTATTGCCCGGATGCATGAAAAAGTCTATTCGTAGATTTACGGAAATCTCACCCTGGGTCAATCTACGGACGGAATTCCGTCATAATAAGTGCAAAATAATTTTACATCTTCGCCATGGCATAAATCCATGCCTTAATTTATACTCCACCTATGTTAAGGAGCGCCCAATGAAAAAAATGATCCGTCTGGACCAAATAACCCGCAAAGGCAACGCCTTAGTTTACAATTTCAGCTCCTCCCTGGATGTGTTCAACAAACATGAGTTTTTCATTGAATATAAAAAGGACATCCCGGAGCCTCTTGAAAGCATCAGCGCGATTCCTTTTGCCGCGCTCATGATGCCCATCGCCTGGGCGAGCGGAGCGGATCTGGATATCCCTTCCCTGGACCACAAATATGTCCAATCCCTGGAAACCGTCAGCGGTTACTGGAAAAAATGCTATGGACACCGCTGGCCTTTCACGACCAAACTCCTGACCCGGCCGGTGGTCAACCCAACCTTCCCGGTGGACAAGGTTGGACAGCTCTACGGCAGCGGGCTTGACTCTTTGGCCACCTTTCTCCATCACCGAGAGCTTGAACCCGAGCTTTTCACGGTCATCGGAGCTGAGTTCTCCTTGTCACAAAACGACTTTGCCGCCGCCAGCAAACAAAAATTAAACGACAAGTTCGCCGCATCTCAAGGGGTGAACGTCACGGCGATCTATACGGACGCGGGCGAGGTTTTAAATACCGCCAAATTAAAGCGGTTCGCAAGCAATTGGTATGGAGGCGTTCAGCACGGGCTCATGCTCACAGCCATGGTGGCTCCCGTGAGCTACACGTATTTAAAAACGCTTTTCATGGCCGGATGTTCCCATAAAAAGGTGGACTATGATTTTCCCTGCGGGGGAGATGTCGAGGTGGTCAAAAACCTGAATTGGGCCGGCACCCATGTGAAGGACGACTTAAATCATCTCAGCAGGTCCCGGAAATTCCAGCAGTATATCAAGGGGAAAGATGATCTTTACCGCTTCATCCGCGTCTGCTGGGTCCGGCAGGATGGGAGCA
>Ga0155662_1031_pt5 | contig 13003 bp, 13 predicted proteins | sample RifCSPlowO2_01_FD_107319 | JGI IMG/M metagenome (GOLD analysis project Ga0155662, IMG submission 107319) | Elusimicrobia bacterium RIFCSPLOWO2_01_FULL_54_10
TCAAGTGGACCGGTCCCGGCTTGCCGCTTAAAGCCACCCGCAGAAGGCGTCGCACGGTTTCTCCCATTTTGTCCGCGCGGGTGAGCATGAGGCTGGCCTTGGTGAGCGGCTTGAACATTTCCACCACGTCGATGCCCAAACTTCCGCATTCCTGGATGGCGCCCCGCCCAAAGGCGCTGGTGGCCACCTGGGCGGTGATCAAGAACACGGGGATTCCGTCGTTTAAGGAAGTGGCGATGCCGGTGGCGGCGTTGGTGCATCCCGGCCCGGAAGTGACGCAGCATGCCCCAAGGCCGCGCCGCATGCGGGCATATCCGTCGGCCATGAAAGCCGCTCCCCCTTCGTGTTTGGCGAGCACCGGCCGGATGCCCCCATGTTCATGCAGGGCTTCATAGAAAGGCATGAGCGGCCCGCCCGGGATGCCGAAAATGTATTTCACGCCTTGCGCTTCGAGATGCTTGATCAGCAGTTTTACGGCCGAAATTCTGCTAGCGGACAGGGTCAGCATGGGGTACCTCCATTTTTCGGTGGGCTGAGGCATTGAGGAGCGAGCTGTCCGGAAAGATAGTTATGATAATAATAAGTATATTCATATGATTAGACTTGTGTCAAGCCTAAATATATATAAATATCAATATATGTATAATTAATATTAGTATAATTATTAATATGTCAGTTTTTGAAAGCCCGCCTTGCCGCATTTTGATCTGTGAGGACGATCCCGACATGGCGGATATCATTTCTCAAATGCTTAAACCCCTCGGCTGCAAAATCGACATTGCCAACAACGCGATAAAGGCTAAAGCGCTCCTGGCTCAAAATGTTTACAGGGTCATGACCTTGGACATCGTGATGCCCGGCCAGGACGGGCTCTCCTTTTTAAAAGAGCTTCGCGAGCACGAAACTACGCGGGACCTGCCCGTCCTTGTGGTTTCCGTATGCGGAATGGGCGATGACAAGCGGATAAGCGTTTCGGACTTTTCGATTTCGGACTGGATCACGAAACCTTTGGATCCCGAACGGTTTGTTGCATCGGTCAAACAGGCTCTGGGCAAACAGGCTCTGGTCAAAAAGTCCGTGCGGAAGCTTGCGAAGATTCTGCATGTGGAGGACCACTCCAGTTCGCGGGAGTTGGTTTCCACTTTCTTGAGAAAAGCGGGTTCCATTGTCGCGGCCAAGGGCATCCAGGAGGCAAAATCTCTTCTGCTCAAGGAAGATTTTGATTTGATCATCATGAACGCGACCTTGCCGGACGGGGAAGGATCCGAATTGCTGCCGTTCGTGGGCTCGGCTCCCGTGATTTTCCTCTCGACTCATCCGCCCCTGAATGCGCTGCCTGAAAGCGCGCTGAAGGTTCTGGGTCCGCTCGACCAGGCCGGCAATGAGCTCATGAAGGCAGTTCAGGCCGCCATGATCCCCAAGTAAATTGCCAATCATCCCGAAAACTGATAACATCTCTCTCCCAAACTGATTGGGGCTCGCACCCGAACAAAAGGGGCTCGTAGCTCAGCTGGTTAGAGTACCTCCTTGACATGGAGGGGGTCTCCGGTTCAAATCCGGACGAGCCCACCATTTTTCCTCATGAAATCTTTTTGGATCTCCGCCGTCCTCATTCTGCTCGCCGGCTGTTCCGCGAAGGGCCTTTACTACTATCCGAATGTCAAACTCTATCTGGACCCTGTCCAATTGGGCCATGTGTATGAAACGCATCAATTCCCAAGCATAAACGGTGAAAACATCATCGGGCTTTTTTTTGAGAGCACCGGCGCACCCAAAGGGACTATTTTATTTCTGCATGGCAATTACGGCAATCTGTCGTACCATTTTTATCAAGCCACTTTTCTCATGAAGCATGGTTTTAATGTGTTCATGATCGATTACCAGGGATATGGCGGTTCCGAGGGCAAGCCCACCCCGCAGAACACCATTGAAGACGGGCAGGCGGCGGTCCGTTATGCGCTTTGGCTTTCCAGCGCCAATCCTGTTCCGTTGGGACTGTTCGGCCAATCCATAGGAGCTGCCGTCGGCACGGTGGTGGCGGCGCGGGAACCGCAAGTCAAGGCGGTTGTTCTTGAGGCGGGCTTTACGACTTATAAAAAAATCATGGGTTCGGTGATGAGAAGGGGAGTTCTCACCTGGCCTTTCTCATTTTTCGTTCCGTCTCTCATCGCTCCGGCGGGTTTTGAGCCGCAGGAATTTGTGGCGTCCATTTCACCCCGGCCCGTGCTGTTTATTCACGGCGACCGCGACAAAATTGTGCCCGTGGAGATGTCCCGTCAACTGTTTGAGCGTGCCCTGGAGCCCAAACAGCTTCTGATTGTTCCGGGGGCAGGCCATTTGGAGTGCCGGACTGCCATGCAGGGAAAGTATGAACATGAAATTGCGGATTTCTTCGCCGAAGCCTTTTTGAAAAGCCCTACCAGTAAAAATTAAGTCCCGTCTTCCATTCTTCAATGTCGTTTTCGTTCTCATAGCTGATCCGCGCCTGGCCTGAGCGTTTCCAGCCAAGGGCCACAGATGCGCGCAATCCCCAAAAATCATCTTCATCCCCCACAAAATAATTGTTGTAATCGGATTCGAACCCCATTTTTATGAAGGATACCGGCTCAAAAATGGCTCCCGACATGACTTGGGTTCCCACGCGGTTTTTTTTGCTGAATGCGGGGCCCGCGCCCAAATCGATTTGCGGCAAAGCATACAAGGCCAGCTCCCGGCCCAAAACTTTTCCCGCTTTGGAAAGTCCTGCCCCGCCTTTGACCCGGGCATATCCCTGGTCCCATGAGGACTCTTTCACGCCTTTTCTCGTTTCATAGCCCGCCCAGATGTTGAAAGAGGGTTTGCGTACCCACGGGTCCCAGGAGGATAGAGAGGCCAAGTCTGCAAAAACAAACTGGCTCACGTGAAACTTTTGCGTGGAATGGACATACCTGGCTTTCAAATGGAACATCTCAAGACGGCTATGCGGGATGTAGCCGTAATCTGGGTCCAAAAAATCATGCAGGGCGGGCCTGAGCGAAATTTCCTGAAACCAGTCTCCCATTCTGCGCCCCGTGCTCCACATGGCGCGGCTCGTGCGGTGCGCGTCTTCCGGCGCTTCAAAGCCTGCCGGGGAGAGCAGATTTTTTTCTTCGGGCACCTGATGGCGGTTCAATTCCAGAAGCATGGAGTGTTCGCGGGCATCGCGCTTAATTTCCTGAAACCGGGCGAAACCGTTCAGGTAGCGGTAATATAAAAACGCGCTCTGCAGGACAATTCCTTTTCGCTTTTCATCCACGCTTTGTAATGAGCTGGCAATATCCGCGTTGGGGTTTCGGGCAATCCTCCCTGCAATTTTGATTTCTTCCCGTCTTAAGTTTGCCCGTGCAGCGAGCATTTTGGTCACTGCGGAAGGCCTCACGTTGATGTCCGTTACAAGCCCCGGAGTTTCCCGCACAGCCCGGAGGGTGTCGGCCGGAATGGTCATCCACCGGAAGCGGTTGGAAAGCTTCACCCCCGGCCGTGCCGCTTCCATCAGGGGCAAAAGCTGGTAAGAACAATTTTTCGTGAGAAAATAATATTTCATGTAGGCCGGGCCCAGCTCCCAGAGATGGAGCACGAGGCTGCGGATTTCGGCGGAGCTCAAGTTCAGCTGGTATTCCCACAAGTCCCGGCTTTCCAAGTTGTTGTATTCCTGGATTTTCATGTAATAAGGAATAGTCGTGAATTTTCCCGGGTATGCCCCGCTCAAGCCTTTCATGGCGTAGCCGGCTCCCATGGTTTGGTTCGTTTCCGCGGCAAAATTCACTGAATAGCTGGTGAGGCCCTTGTCCATGCGCAAAAATGTGTGGCCGTACATCGAGGCAGGATTGTGCAGATAAGCCGAGGCGAAAATCAATTGAACGGAGCTGTGAGAGAGGCGCTCCAGCCAGTTTTCGAGGATGGGGCAGTTGTGTGCGGGCAGTTGGCCCGCTTCCAGCCCCAATTCCTGAACGATCCATTGGGTTCTTGCGGGAAAGCGGCAGACCGTGGGCGTGTCCAGATCAACGGTGAAATAGGATGAGAGAGTGGCTTCCAGCTCTTTTTGAGGATCCTTTTTTCCTGCGGGAGAGATAAAAAAATTGGGGGAATCAATCTCGCTTTTGTTGCCGAAAAGAGTTTTACGGTAATGACCGAGAGCCAGCCAGCGGGGGGATTCCGAAGTTTTACCGGCTCTGGCGCGGCGGATTAATTCGTCCGGTCCCAGAGGTTTTGCAGCCCACGCCGGGCCAACCGCAAAGGACAGGAGGCAGAAAAGCAGAAAAAGCGGATTGGAAACTTTTACATTTCCAATCCGCTCCGCCGCTGACAGAATTTCTTGCTTAGGAGAGAAGTCCCGGATACAGTTTCAGGGTCTGGTCCAGCCGGATGAGGAAGTCGGCAGTCGTCGTGTCGGCCGTGGAAAAGAGCTGGCCGTAGTGCGACTTGACGATTCCGTTGAACGCGTCTTTCTTGGAGGCATTGATGCCGATGATTTGAGAGAAGGCATTCAAAGTTTCGCCCTTCCCCACAGCCATATCATAGGACAATTGCTTCAGGTTCACGTCCGCAAAAACCACGGCTTCCTTGTTTTTCGCCACCATTCCGCCCTCGGTGCATCCCAGGGTTCCGGAAGTGATGCCGAAGGTCTGGTTGCCGAAAGTTCCGTTGGTGGTGGCTGCGAATATTTGAATGGGCTTGCTGTTGTCGCTTTTTGAGAAAAGGACGTAAGCCAGTCCGCAGCCAGCCATGGGGTGGCTTCCCTTGGCAAAAAGAGCCGGGGTCATCATCATCGTTGACACGGTCAGAACAAGAAGCTTCTTCATGCATGTCTCCTTATAAGTCAGATTTCTTTTGCCCGCACGGGCAAAAGCGCAACTGGGTTGGATTATAACAAAATCGACCCGAAAGGTGTAACGAACCGTGAATCCAGGTTAAAATCTCAGTTCCGAAACTTCCTTCTCTTTTTGTTTCAAGAACGGGTCTAATTCTTCCTCTTCCGGTTCCTGGTTATATAAATCCTTCTGGGGCCTGAAATCCTCCGGCTGGAGCCAAATCATCTTGCGCTTTTTGGGTCTCATGTCTGTGTTCCTCCTTGAAGTCGCCTTCTCTCATTCACTAGGACACCGCGCGGGGGAGAAGGTTACAATTGTTACCTGGCGCCCGCAGGCGTGTCTAATAAGGTGAGGCATTAATTTTTTCGAGGGAGGATTTATGTGAGAAGCAAAGCAGGGTTCGTTGCGTTGCTGGCGGCGGCATTTCTGGCCGTTCCCGTTCTTGGGCTGGCGGCGCAGGGACAGGGCGTGGTGCTGGAGTCGGGCAAATACATGGCGGTGTTGACTCCGCCCGTGGATGAGGCCGGGGCCGCTTCAATTGACAAGGAACTCCGCAAACTCAAGGAACTTGAGTCCGTTTCCGTTCAGTCCTCGGACTCCACGGTGCACTTCACGGTCAAGTCTGGCAAAAAGCTTGACGCCTCCAAACTGGAGAAAACCATCATGAAGGGCGCCCCTGAAATCCGGGTGCTAGGCACCCCGCAGCTAGAAACTGAAGGGAGCGTCGGCCCCAATTATTAACCGCGGCCATTTTTAAGCAACAACCGAAGCTCTGAAGTAAACATTTCAGGGCTTTCGGTTGTATTTTATAGAGATGCTCATGGACAAGCTCGTTCTTCCATTGCGTTACCGCATTTACGTTTCCGCGGCCGCTCTGCTGGCGGTGGTGGCTTCCTCCCTTAGTTTCACTCTTTATTCCAACCAGCGCATGGAGCATGTTCTGCATGTCACCCTGGACAACCGTCTGGGCGGCATGGACGCCGCGCGGGCGGTCAAGCAAACCCTCACCACCTACGACAATAATCTTTTCCGCTACCTGGCCACTCTGGACGAAATTCATCTGAAAGACCAGGAGGATCTGGAAAAGGCGATGGAGTTGGAACTCAACCGCTTGGGTGAGCTCTCCCGCAGCCAGGTGCTCCGCACGCGCCTGGTCTATCTTCAGGATTCCATACGGAGATATTTTTCCGATGCCCACAGGGTGCTGAAATTCTTTGAGAGCACCGCGCTTCCGGAAGACGCAGGCTTTTTTCAATCGGTTGGCTGGCTCCGCGGCCAGGAAGCCAACCGCAAGGAGCTGGGTCTGCTTACCACTAAAGGCCAGAACCGGCTGGTCAGGGTTTTTGCGCTATGTGATGAAATTATTACTTTGAACCACGCTGAGCTGGAGAGAGCCCAAAGCGAACTCAACATCCTCATTCTAGATACCGGTAAAAGGGCCTGGATGACGCTCATGGCCACGGCAGTTCTGGTCATCCTCATTTCCTCCGCGCTCGTGTTCTGGCTGTTGTCCCCGCTCAAGAAACTGATGGTGGGCATTGAGCACCTGGAAAAAGGAGATTATAGTTTTGAGGTCGAGCAGAACGGCAAAGACGAAATCGGCTTGCTCACGCGCGCCTTCAACCGCATGACGCGCACCATCCGCGAACAGCACCACAAGCTCTTGAACGAAACCATCACGGATGAGCTCACCGGAGCGTTCAACCAGCGCCATTTCCGCACAGCCCTCTGGCAGGAAATCGAGCGCTCCAAGCGTTCCCAGCGGCCCCTCTGCCTGCTCATGATGGATTTGGATAATTTTAAGAAAATCAACGACAGCTACGGCCATGAGCTCGGCAACGAAGTCTTGAAGCGGGTGGTTTCCACCATCCGCAAGGAGCTCCGAAGCGTGGACATCCTGGCCCGCTATGGCGGCGATGAGATCGCGGTCATTCTGCCCGACACCGACGCAAACCATGGGCGCTCAGTCGCGGAGCGCGTTCTGCGCTCCATCAGCAAGTGCTCCATTCCGGTCCGCAAAGAGGCCCTGGACATTCAGGTCACTCTTTCCATTGGCGGGGCCTGCTATCCCCGCGAAGCCAGCGGAGTGGAAGTCCTTCTGGAAAAAGCCGATTCCGCCCTCTATCAAGCCAAACACGCCGGCCGCAACCGCCTGACCTGGATTGAAAATCTTGCAATCCGGGCCAGCAAATTCTAGAATCTTTCCTCCCAGAATCCCATGGAAAATCCAGGCCTTAACGGCGATAAAGATTATTTATTTAAACTCCGCCACTCCACCACGCACGTGATGGCGCAGGCGGTCCAGGAGCTTTTCCCCGGCACCCGGCTCACCATCGGCCCGCCCGTGGAAGACGGCTTTTATTACGATTTCGACACCTCGCATCATTTCATTCCCGAAGACCTGGAAAAAATCGAAAAGCGCATGCGCCAAATTGCGGAAGGCAACCACGCGTTCACCATGAGCACGCACAATTCCGACGAAGCCCGGGAATTTTGGGGCAAGCGGGGGGAAAAGTTCAAGGTTGAAATCATTGATGATCTGAAAGCTCCCACGGTCACCTATTGCTCTCACGATACGTTCACAGACCTCTGCCGCGGCCATCACTTGGACACCACCAAAGACATCCGCCATTTCAAGCTCCTGAAAATCGCCGGCTCATATTGGCGGGGAGACGAAAAGCGGGAGCAACTCCAGCGCATCTACGGCACGGCCTGGCCTTCCAAGAAAGAGCTGGAAGATTATCTGCATCGCCTGGAGGAAGCCAAAAAGCGCGACCACCGCGACTTGGGCCAAAAGCTGGACCTTTTCTCCATCCAGCACGAGACGGTGGGCTCGGGCCTCATCTTCTGGCATCCCAAGGGCGCGATGGTGCGACACCTGATGGAAACCTACCTCAAAGAGACTCTCCTTAAGGAGGGTTACGATTTCGTCTATACCCCTCACATCGCGCGGCTGGACTTGTGGAAAATTTCCGGCCATTGGGATTATTACCGCGAGAACATGTTTTCTCCCATCGAGATCGAAAACCAGCCGTATATGCTTAAACCCATGAATTGTCCGGGCCACATCCAGATTTTTAACGCGCGGCTCCATTCGTACCGCGAGCTTCCCATCCGCCTCGCGGAATTCGGCACGGTCTACCGCTTCGAGAGGAGCGGCGTCATGCACGGCCTGATGCGCGTGCGCGGCTTCACGCAGGACGACGCTCACATTTTCTGCCGCATGGACCAGATTGAAGAAGAATGCGTCCATCTGCTCAAGCTCACACTCCAAATCCTGAAGGCTTTTGGTTTTGATCGCTACGATATCAAGCTCTCCACCCGCCCGGAAAAATACAGCGGCACGCCGGAAGGCTGGGACATCGCCGAAGGCGCTCTCAAAAAAGCCCTGGAAGCGCTTCAGCTCAAATATGAAATCGATCCGGGCGAAGGCGTGTTCTACGGTCCCAAAATCGACTTGAAAATCAGAGACTCGCTCAACCGCGAATGGCAGTGCTCCACGGTGCAGGTGGATTTCAACCTTCCGCAAAAATTCGGCGTCACCTACCGCGATGCCGCCAGCAAAGATGTGAACGCGGTCATGATCCACCGCGCGCTTTTGGGCAGCCTCGAGCGGTTCATGGGGATATTGATCGAACATTATGGCGGCGCTTTCCCTGCCTGGCTGGCTCCTGTGCAAGCCAAAATCCTCACTATCAACGAGGCACAGGCCGATTTTGCCAGGTCCCTGGCCCAAAAGAAGTCTGCGCAGGGCTTCCGGGTGGAAGTGGACGACAGCGGCGAAAAAATCAATGCAAAAGTGCGCGAAGCCACCCTCCAAAAAATCCCCTATATGCTTGTGGTGGGCCAGCGTGAGATGGAAAAAGGCGAAGTGAGCGTGCGCAAACGGGACGGCACCAGTTTAGGCGTGATGGCCGCGGACGCTTTCAACCAGCTTCTGGCCAAAGAAGTCTCCGAGAAGACCCTTCCGGCCAATTGACAGCCACAGCCTCATTTCGTATAATAAACCACTCAAATTACTTGGAGGTTTTTTACAACATCGATAATTTTTTTGAGGTGACTCATCGCTAAACCCGGGGAACCCCGCGTAAATGAGGAAATACGGGCGCGGGAAGTTAGGTTGATCGATGAGGACGGCACGCAGCTCGGGATAAAATCCATCTTCGAAGCCATGTCCATCGCGCAGTCCCGGGGCCGGGACCTTCTGGAAATCGCTCCGGGGGCCACGCCTCCAGTTGCCAAAGTGGCGGACTATTCCAAGTTCCGCTACGAGCGCGAAAAGAAGCTCAAGGAATCCCGCAAGCACCAAAAAGCGGGGCTGGTCAAGGAAATCCGTTTTCGCGTCATGATCGGCCAGCACGACCTGGCCACCAAGATCGAGCACGCAAAAGAGTTCATTGACGAAAAGTTCAAAGTGCGCTTCACCGTTGTCTTTCGGGGCCGCGAAATGGAGCACCGCCACCTGGGCGTGAGTTTGCTGGGCAAGGTGCGGGAAATGCTGGAAGGGCGGTATTTTATGGAGCAGGAGCCGGCGCTGGAAGGCAACCGGATGTCCATGCTCCTCGCGCCAAAAAAATAGGATAAAAATTTATGCCAAAACTAAAAAGCCACAGCGGAGCAAAAAAAAGGTTCCGTTTTTCGTCCACCGGCAAGATCAAGTACAAGAAAGCCGGCGCGCGCCATTTGCTGGCGGGCATGTCTTCCAAGCGGGGGCGTTTCCTGCGCAAGGCCGGCCAGCTCAAAGGCTACGACGTCAAGACCATCAACAAGATGCTCCCCTACGGAAATTAAAGAAGAGGATTTATGAGAATTAAAGGCGGCGTATACACACGGCAAAGAAAAAAGAAAATTCTCCGGATGACCTCCGGCTATTATTCCGACCGCAACAACCGCTGGCGCCAGGCGCTCCAGCAGGTGCGCAAGTCCATGGAGTACATGTATGTGGACCGCAAAGACCGCAAGGGCGAGTTCCGCGAGCTTTGGATCACGCGCATCAACGCGGCCGTGCGGCCCCTGGGACTGTCCTATTCGGATTTCATTTCGAAGCTGAAAAAGTCCAACATTCAGCTCAACCGCAAGATGCTTTCCGAGCTGGCCATCAACGACGCTCCCGCTTTTCAGGAAGTCGTCAAAGCGGCCTCTCCCAACTAAAACCTGTCCGACCTAGCTAGCCAAAAAAAGAAGTTCTCCGAAGGGCTCGATAAAGCCCGCACTCTCGAGGCATTGGATGCCTTGCGCCGCGAATTCCTGGGCGGCAAGGGAGTGCTCGACGCCCAGCTGAAAAACCTCAAGAATCTTCCTGCCGCCGAGCGTCAGGCCGCGGGCCAGGCCTTGAATACAGCAAAAAATGAACTTCTTGCCGCGCTGGATTCCAAACGCGCCGTCCTTGAGGATGATGAACTCAAAAAATCTCTGGCCAGCCAGGCGGGAGACCCCACGCTTCCGCCGTTTCCCTTCCGAGTGGGCCGCTCGCACCCGCTCACGCAAGTGATGAACGAAATCAACCATATTTTTCTCTCCATGGGCTTTGCGGTGGCCGAAGGCCCGGAAGTGGAAACCGACGAAAATAATTTCGGGGCTCTCAATTTCCTGCCGGATCATCCCGCGCGCGACATGCACGACACGTTTTTCGTGAAATCCAAAGAGCCCTTGCTTTTGCGCACGCACACATCCCCGGTGCAGATCCGGGAGATGAAGGCCGCAAAACCACCCCTGCGTGTCATTGCCCCGGGCAAGGTTTTCCGCCACGAAGCCATTGATGCCACTCATTCCTCGGTGTTTCATCAGGTGGAGGGTCTCGTGGTGGACAAAGACATCTCCTTTGCCGACCTGAAAGGGACGCTTGAGATGTTTGTGAGCCGGTTTTTCGGGCCGGGCGTGCGCACGCGGTTCAACCCGTCTTATTTTCCGTTCGTGGAGCCGGGCGCGCAGATGGACATTTGGTGGGGGGACCGCTGGCTGGAAGTGCTGGGGGCCGGGATGGTGCACCCCAATGTTTTTAAGTCCGTGGGCTATAACCCCGATGAAGTGAGCGGTTTTGCTTTCGGCATGGGGGTGGAGCGGCTGGCCATGGTGCGCTACGGGGTCACGGACATGCGCCTTTTTTACGGCAACCACCTGGATTTTCTCTCCCAGTTCAACCGATGATCCCCTCACCTGCCTTGATGCTAGTTGAAGAAGCAGGTGGGGGATGAAAATCTCTCTAGGCTGGCTCAAAGAAATTTTAGGCACGGACATTCCCGCAAGCCCCCAGGAGCTCGCGGAGAAACTTTTCACTCTGGGCTTTGAAGTGAGCTCCATTCAAGCATATCCCAAAGTAACCGGTGTGGTGGCCGCAAAAATCCTGGAATTGAGCCGCCATCCCAACGCGGACAAACTCCGCCTGGCCAAGGTCACGGACGGCAAGGTCACGGACACGGTGGTGTGCGGCGCGCCCAACATTGAGCAGGGGCAGGTGGTGTTTTGGGCCCAGCTTGGCGCGGCCCTTGCGGAAGGCCTCACCATCAAGAAAGCCAACATCCGCGGAGTGGATTCACCCGGCATGCTCTGTTCTTTGAAAGAGCTGGGCGTGGGCGACAGCCATGACGGGATCTGGATTTTGGATGAAAAAACTCCGCTCGGCACTTCTTCAGAAAGCGTGGCGGATTTTGAGGACAGCGTTCTGGACATAGAAGTGACTCCCAACAGGCCCGACGCGCTTTCGGTCACAGGCATTGCGCGCGAAGTCGCTGCTGCCTACGGATTGAAATGGGCCCCGCCCCAGTATAAATATGAAGCCCATGCCGCCCTGCCCTTCTATCCGGTTGAAATTGAGGATAAAGGCGGCTGCGTCCGCTACATCGCAAAGAAAATTATAAACGTGTCCGTAAAACCATCGTCGCCCAAAATCCAGGCGCGCCTCATCCGCTCCGGAATCCGCCCCATCAACAACATCGTGGACATCACCAATTATGTTTTGCTGGAAACCGGCCAGCCGCTCCACGCCTTTGACGCGGACAAGCTGGAGGGCGGCAAGATCATCGTGCGGCGCGCGCGGGAGAAGGAGAAAATCCTCGCTCTGGACGGCAAAACATATCCTCTCGACACCGACATCCTCATCATCGCCGATTCAAAGCGCCCTGTAGCCATTGCCGGCGTGATGGGCGGGCAGGACACCGCCGTCACAGACGCCACAAAGAACATTCTTCTCGAGAGCGCCATTTTCAGTCGCGGGCTGGTGCGCTACGGCCGCAACAAGCTCAAGCTTTCATCCGAATCGTCCTATCGTTTTGAGCGCGGGGTTTCGCGCTGGAGCGTGCAGGCCGGAAGCGACGAAGCCGAATCCCTGCTGGAGCAGACCGCCGGCGGCAAAATTTCCGCTTTTTCGGATGTGCAGTCCAACCCGGATGAAAAAGTGCCGGGAATTGCCGTTCATAATGCCTACATTGAACGGCTGTTGGGCGAGAAAATTCCCGTTTCAGAAATCGCCCAGATTTTTCAGCGGCTGGGCATCTCTGTGGAGTCGTCCAATGTTGACGGCCTCAATGTTTTGCCGCCCGCCTGGCGCCTGGATTTAGAAATTGAGGCGGATTATGCCGAAGAAATCGCCCGCGTGCGGGGATACCAGAAAATCCCGTCCCGGGGCCTGGCCGCGACCCTTCCCCTTTCGCAGGGCCGCGCGCATAAAGTGCACGCGCTCGACCGCGTGCGCTCCGTTTTTTCCGCTCTGGGCTTCGATGAGGCCTTGAACTACGGCCTGGTGAGCGTGGAGAGCGCGGAGGCGCTTCAAGCCAAGGATTCCCTTGTGGAGCTGGAAAATCCTCTTGCGTCAGACCAGTCCGTTTTGCGGCCCGCCCTGGCGCTGGAATTGCTGGCAAACTTGAAATCCAATTTGTCCTATCAGAAAACAGAAGTCCGGCTCTATGAGGCGGGCACCGTTTTCCGCCGTGAGGGCGGCCGCGTGATCGAGAGCCTGCACGCGGGAGCCGTGGCGGCCGGGAAATCATTGGACGCCACCTGGCAGTTCAAAAAGCCCTCGGACATTGATTTTTACTGGATCAAAGGCGTTGCCGAGCAAGTTCTGGGGCGCGCCGGTGTTGCGGCCCATTTTGTGAAGTCGGAGGCCATTCTGTCCAAAATTCTCCATCCCGTTTTTTCCATGGCCGTTCTGGACGGCAAAAATAAAGCCCTCGGCG